>Ga0164297_10001015_pt1 | contig 31408 bp, 33 predicted proteins | sample GEODES058metaG_FD_113539 | JGI IMG/M metagenome (GOLD analysis project Ga0164297, IMG submission 113539) | Dystrophic lake water microbial communities from Trout Bog Lake, Wisconsin, USA - GEODES058 metaG | ecosystem: Environmental > Aquatic > Freshwater > Lake | place: USA: Trout Bog Lake... | reverse complement strand
CAAGGATGGCTGTGAAAAAATGAATCCAATTGAATATCTGGCCAGAAGCAAGGCATGGGGTCATGGATATGGTAGATTGAGTCCTCATTATTGGAATGAAATTAAACATCTAGTCAATGATGAATCCGATGCAATGGTTGGTGAAGATAACAACTCTATTATGCGTGGCGATGATTTTGAATACGATCAGGACATGGACGAAAATGTTAACTTAGATGAAGATGTTGCAGAATACGATTATGGTCGTCGTAAGTTCAAAGATGAAGGTGAGGAAATTGACGAGCCAGATTTGATTTGGCAAGCAGTTGAAAATCCACAGAGAATTAAGGGTAGTCCAGGTGATAATGGACTAATCCAAGAACTACATAGCCACCTCATCACCCAGTATGAACAGTATCTGGCAGAAGCCGACAGAGAAAATGAAACTGGTGTAATGAGTCCTCTCAGTGATCCAACCAAGCCAAGCTTTGACAAAGATCCGCTCAGTGATCAGGAACCAGTGGATGATGGAAGTCATAGTCCAATGAGCACTATTGTAAGGCAGCACGCTTTTAAGTGAAATATCAAAGATCTCAAAAACCTTTGATATTTCACCACTGTCTTAAAACTTTCAATATTCATTTCTTAAATAAGAGATAATGACTATATTATCAGAAATATCTCTGCCAAAATGGAACCCCAAAGAAGTTGACCCAAGTATCCTAACCTTCAACGAATGGTTGGCAATAATAGACAAGGATGAAAAAACGCATCCAGGAACTGCATATGATATGGGTGTCGAGGAATTGAACTCCTATGACAAAAAAAAGAATTATCCAGAATTGCTACAACGCATCAAACGAAACGGTATCACTTTTGAGATACGATTAAAGAGGGAGCACAAACAGTATATCAAACGATTGCCCAATGGCGATGTCGAACGAGTAAATGGACAAGCACAGTATTTTACGGATGAAGAAATCAAAAGCATGGGGCGTCCAGTAGAAGATTATACCATCACAGTATGGGACGGTGATACAAAAGTTGGCACAGCAGAAGATGAGTGGGGTGCGATGCTTGTTGTTGTTGCCAGGGAATATAGGAAGTTTGGTTTAGGAACGCTATTAACAAAACTGGCAATGACTGTTTATCCAGACAAGTCAAGTGGGGGATTTACCCCATCTGGTAAAAAAGTGATATTCAATACCTATCAAGAATTTGTTAGAGATGCTATCAAATATGGCAAATACACACAATTAGTAAAACAAAAACAAATATCAATAGACAGAGTCAGAGAAATTTTAGCGAGTGCAGGATTGCCTTCTAAAAAATCTACACCACCAGAAATGAAATTAAACATAGATGATCCAAAAGATTGGTTGTTATATGTTGGGGAATATGGTGACTTTATTTTATATGATCGCAAAATCAAAGATATCCTAGATGGTGGAGACCACATGTATCATTGGATTGATCGAATGATATTGGGTGCTGTAAATGTGCGTGTCATGACACACAGAGACCCGTGGGCTGTATTCACACTCTTTGGTGGCGATACACCAAAGATAAAAAAGTTCATGATGAAACTTGCATTAAGTTTTGCAAAAAATGAGAATATTGAACTATGGGTTGATGTTGAAGATATGGATGCTATGCCAGCCAACGGACAGCCAATCGGTGAACCAACTAACAAAACTGGCAAAAAGCGTGTAAGGGTAAATATCACTGGTGATTCTGTGCCATATAAATCATTGGGAAAACAAGAATCTCTATTTCGTAAATCATTTGACAAGTACGATGAATTTAAAAATAGGCTGTTAGAAATGGCATATTCAAAATTCCGCTAATAATAAATAAATCTGATGAATACATTTAGATATTTCATTGGTATTTTATCTTATTCTTATCTGTTAAAATACAAACTCATCAACATTGCCGATGTTGAAAAAAAATCAAGTAAATTCACAGAAAACGTTCAATATGATAAAGGCAAAGAATGTTTAAATTCTGCTGTTAGCAGATGCTTCATCACCGATTTCACAACAAATTCTCGGATAACACCATGATGTTAATAACCACAACAAAACCAGTTTTATTGAAAGTTTATTATTTTATACCAGACCATCCAAGTCTATTACAGGAGTTTAGTTGGTCTTTTGATGACAAAGTACCAGAATTATATCGAACACATAAATTTTTACGACATTGGCATCAAAATATAAATGCAACTATTAATGAAATACTGATAAGTATATCAGGGGGTTATTCAAAATCATATCGTTCGGTAGATAGTTTGCTCTCTTTGAATTGAGGAAACAATGGCAAAAAACACAACAGACTTTCAGAAACTAAAACCAGCAGGACTGAGAATTTCGTATTCACAACAGGAATTGATAGAATTTCATAAATGCATGAAGGATCCTCTGTATTTTATGGAAAACTACATGTATATAGTCCATCCCACAAATGGGAGAATGCGGTTTCAGGCGTATGAATTTCAACGAGAATTGGTAAAAACTTATTGGCAATATAGAAATACTGTTGCAATGATTCCCAGGCAGAGCGGAAAATCGACAACTGCAGCAGGCTATCTTCTTTGGTATGCTATGTTCCATGATGATGTGACAGTTTTAATCGCAGCAAATAAATTCAAAGCAGCCAGTGAAATTATGATGCGTATTAAGTTTGCCTATGAAGAAATGCCGAATACAATTCGCTGCGGAGTGGTTGAATATAATGTTACCAGTATAAAATTTGATAATGGAAGCAGAATTGTAGCCACAACAACCACGCCAGATAGTGGACGAGGTATGTCTATTAGTTTATTGTATCTGGACGAGTTTGCCTTCGTGAAACCCAGAGTTGCCAGCGAATTCTGGACAGCAATGTCACCCACTCTCGCAACAGGTGGTAAATGTATTATTACATCAACCCCTGCCAGTGATGAAGATATGTTTGCCCAAATTTGGTTGGGTGCTATCAATACAATTGATTCACGAGGCAACGAAAATCCGGATGGTATTGGTGTTAACGGATTTAAAAGTTTCAGTGCTCATTATAGCGATGTTCCTGGCAGAGATGATGATTGGGCAGAAACTGAACGTGCAAAAATCGGAGCCCAAAAATTTCAACGTGAGTACGAATGCATTTTTGCTGGTGAAGAATCCACACTCATAAGCAGTATGTGTCTGCAAAGATTGCGAGGAATTGATCCTCTTTATAGAACTGGGGATATAAGATGGTATGAAAAACCAGCAGCAGGCAAAACTTATCTTATTGCTCTTGATCCCAGTCAAGGAGTTGGCAAAGATTATGCTGCTATTGAAGTTTGGAGTTTACCAGATATGGTGCAGGTAGCAGAGTGGACTAGTAATAGAACACCTATACCACATCAAGTAAGAATTCTTCAAAATATAATAGCCAAAATCCATGAAGACTGTAAAAAATCTGGGCAAAAGGGAGATCCTGAAATATATTTTAGTTTTGAAAATAACACAATGGGCGAAGCTGCACTACAGACTATCATGGATATCGGTGAAGAAAATTTTCAGGGACAATTGTTGAATGAACCACGAAAAACTGGCTTGGTGCGATTTCGTAGAGGGTTAAACACCAATGGTAGAACCAAAGCCTCTGCCTGTGCTAAATTTAAAAGTTTGATTGAAAGCAATAAATTACAGGTTAGAAGTAAAATGCTTGTGAAACAATTAAAGTTTTTTGTTGCAAGTGGCGATGGATTTAAAGCCAAGCAAGGTGAACACGATGATTGTGTTATGAGTAGTTTATTGTGTATTCGGTTGATGCAGATGGTAACCAACTGGGATGATCGTGTTGGCGAGTTGATGAAGGATGTGTTTGATGACTCAGAATCAGAAGCCAGAGACCCGGCACCATTTTCAATAATGATTAATTAGCACTGAAACTAATAAATATATTACTTGGTTTGGAGTTATAGATGAGTTTTAACTGGAAAATAATTTCCGATAAGATTTATGCAATTGTCAAAGGCAGTGCTAAAAATCTTGTCATGTATGATGCAAGAGGCAACACAACCATCGATCCAGAAAAAGCAACTAGATTCTTTGCTAATTTTTCCAGTCATGATCCAGACCTAGATGATTTTACAATTCTTGTTGCTGTTCATGACGATGGACAAAGTAGTTATATCAATATCAAAACCCCAGAACTTGACGATGCCGCAGATTTTGAAAGAGTTTATAAAGTACGAAACTTGATTAGAAAAACTGTAGGACAACGAGAGGGTATTAAAATCGTTTGGCAAGAGATAGATCACGCAATAGATCCAAGGGAGGAAGCCGTGTATAATATTAAAGAAAGTAAAGATGTTAGTCCTCTCACTGGGACAACTAAAAGTAGTTTCCAGAGAATTGGCGAAGCACGGTTGATTATTCGTCATACAGATACAGTCAATGAAGGCAAACACGGTGCCAGGACAAGGCATATCCGTGCTATTTTTGTTGAAAATGCACAAGGTGAAAGATTCGCCTTTCCTCATGCTTATATTGCTGGTGCCAGAGCATTTGCCAGACATATCAGTAAAGGTGGAACCAACAGTGATACTATTGCCGAAAGCATAAAAAACATAAGTGGTGATTATGTTGGTTTGCGTCGTGCTGCTCATTTTATGCGTCAACGTCAGGTTGTTTCAGAATGGATTGTATGTTTGCGTGAAAAAATGGACCTGATCAACAAGAGTATGCGTGGAGTTGCTGGTCCAAAAACTTATGTAAATGCTGAATCAATTCTTGCTGGCAGCCAGTCAGTAATTTTAGATGAAACTGCCACTGCAAATATACTCCAAATTCTTGCTGAAAAATGCAGTTGTGGTGGAGAAGACCCACGGTGGGCAGACTTGGGGGTTGCCGCAAAATATTTAACTGGAGTCAATATGGAACCAAAACCAGTTTCATTCTCTTGGCATCGTCGTCCCAATATCAGTGCAGTTCCTGACGATAGAGAGGTTCTTGAAAGACTTAACTGGCAGATCAGTGAATTGGCTGACGCCTGTGCTGACGAACACACAGCAGCACGCCTAAGTGAAATTGCTGAAATGATCGCCAACAATATAAAACCAAGTAATGAAGACATTGCTCTGGTCAGAGAGGCAATAGCCAGCAGTCTCGACTTTACAGAAACAGATGCCATACAGGAAGAACAAGAACTAGATGAATTCCTCAATGAATTTGCACCAGAGGCTATTTTTGCAGAGACTGACGAGGTCACTGAAGGATTTGAAATTGGTAAAGTGTATCATATAAATCACGGAGATGGAGAAATATCTCATTTTATTCCAAAAGAATTACAAAAAAATGGCAGACACAAAGGGTTACAATTTGACAAAGGAGCCGCAGGTCGAAGTGCTCGCAAACCTACAACTGCTTCGTATCAATTTGGACATCCTTGGAAAGAAACGCCCAGCAACGAAATTCCAGCACATGTTGCCAAACATATAAATGAGTTTGCCAACAGTGATATTGTCGCAGAACAATCACGATTCAAAGTTATTTCTTGCTCTCAATGCGGCAGTGAATTTCTGCCCCGTGGTCGTAATGAAGGGTTTAGTCATTGTATTGATCACAAGGGCTGGAAACAGATTGACGAAGGTTGGTCAGTTGCTAAACCAATTGATACCACCAGATATCAAGAGCGTTCAGGTTTAGAAGGTCCATTTATGACCAAATCTGGCAAGACTGTCTATTATGATCCAAAAGAAGGCAAATATTATGATCCTGACAGTGATTTCTACATAGATCACGATGATTATCAGACAATGAATACCGAGTCAATTGACAAGCAATATGATGATCCAGATGATGCTTTTGCCAGAGATTCTCTTGGTAGTAGGCCTATGGTAACTAAACTGAAAGATGGCTCATATCTTTCAGTAAATTCTGCTGGAGAACGTCAAATATTTGATAATATCCAAGATGCTAACCAACATATGAATAGTGATGATCATCTATCGGATGACAATATAGCCGACAGTGATTTGGAAGAAAATTCCACATCATATACACCAGATATAAAATATATCTCAGATCCATATGCACGCGGTGAAGTTGTTGCACAAACGGGAAATTACTATCTTTTGCATGATGAAATTCGATATGACGAACATACAACCAAAAGTGATTGGTGGGTGTGGAAAAAAGAAGGAAATAAATTTCAAGAGGTAGAACGAATGGAAATATCTCCTTATGCTCATGAGATGCAGGCAATAAATCAGTTTCTTGCTGCCTACAAAGACAAGGCTCAAAAACTCGATGAAACTTTACTAGGGCGAATTAAACACCTTGCAGGAATTTAAAAAAAAATATGCCAGTTTAATTTTGCTTTTGTACTCCGTGATAAATAGTATTGTCTTTAGCGAAGAGTTCTTCGTTAAAGTCTTTAACTCAATTTAGGCACATAAAGGAGGCACATAAAATGGCACTAACATTAAAAGAAATACAGGCTAAACTAGCAGCACAACAGGCTAATAAAGACCGCATCAAAAGCGGTGGGTTCGGCGGAGATAACGCCATTTACCCATTCTGGAACAATCCTGAAGGTTCAACAGCAACTTTACGATTTCTACCAGACGGAGACGAATCTAACGATTTCTTCTGGTTGGAAAGGCTTATCATCAAACTTCCATTCCCAGGCGTCAAGGGTGATGCCATGGCTAAACCTGTTGAAGTGCAAGTTCCTTGCACTGATATGTGGAAGTCAGGCACATGCCCAATCACAGCCGAAATCCGCCCTTGGTGGAAAGACAAGAGCCTGGAAGATATGGCACGCAAATACTACCGTAAAAAGAGCTATCTATTACAAGGCTTTGTTTCTCAGAATCCTAACAAGGATGATCAGGAACCAGAAAATCCGATCCGTAGATTTATTATCAATCCATCGGTGTTTGATGTCATTAAGTCGATTCTCATGGATCAGGATCTTGAAAATAGTCCTACTGATTACGACCACGGACGTGATTTCTACCTCATTAAAACTACTAAAGGTGGCTATGCAAACTATACAAGCAGTAAATGGGCTATGAAAGAGCGTGCTCTTTTAGAAGACGAGGAAACTGCTATCAATAAGTTTGGTTTGTGGAATCTCTCAAGTTTTCTACCCAAGAAGCCAGATGAGGCACATCTAAATGTTATCATGGAAATGTTTGCAGCATCAGTGAATGAAGAACTGTATGATGTTGATCGGTGGGGACAATTTTATCGTCCAAACGGTATGAGAATTGATCAGCAAGATAACGATACAGCATCCGTAGCGGCAGTTTCTGCTCCAGCACCTGTAAAACCAGCGGTGACAGCTGCCAGTATTCTAAACCGTGTTGCCAGTAAGCCAGCAGTTCAGAATGAAACGGTATCTGTTGAAGAGGAAGATACTCCACCTTGGGAAACTTTTTCTCAAAGAGAATCTTCTGCTCCTGCTGCTACAGAGAAGAAATCACAGACTCCTGATGATATCATCGCTGCAATTCGTCGCAGACAGCAACAGAAGTAATCTTCCCTGCAGGGGAGGAAACTCCCCTGCTTCTTTTTCCCAAAAATCTTTAATCAACATTTATAGGAGACGCTATGAAGCCCTATGACTTATCAAAGTTCAGGAAAGACTTGACTAAAAGTATTCCTGGAATCTCAATTGGATTTAATGATCCAAAGCACTGGATTGACAGTGGAAACTATGCACTAAATTATGCCATCAGTGGTGATTTCCGCAAAGGAATTCCTCTAGGTAAAGTTACTATGTTTGCTGGACAAAGTGGATGCTTGCCTGAAACTGCTACAGTAAAAATTCGTTTACGAAAAAGATAATTTTTTGTCCAGATTGACCTAGTAACATAAATACTTTTCCAGGAAAAAGGATTATGTTATGAAGTCAATCTTTGACAAAAAATATTTCAAAACTGCAGGATTGCATGAAGACATGTTTAATAAACAGGAAAAATTAGATTTAGAACGAATTGCGGATGAGTATCATCCAATGTCAGCACATCATACTAAAATTCTTGTGAAAATTGTGTCTTATCGTCCAACATCAATTTATGATGCGTTCGGTAAGTGGTTAGAAGTTTCAAATAAAGGTTTAGATACTAGACTACTCAGTAGTTTAACGTATATTTTTGGAGTAGAACTAGCCGAAAAAGTTAGAGACTTGAACAGTAAATCTATCTCCATGGGAAAAAGAAGATCAGAATCATATACTCAAGGTTATATCAATTCTCTTAAATTGCTTAAGGAGCATAATATCTCCTGGGAATCCCTGACAGATATTCAAAAACAGCGCACAGAGAAACTACTGAACAAAATCAAACTACATCAAACAAAATATCTAGATGAAATCCTGTCATGGTTTATCATTTTGAATTTGAATAACTATTGGGGAAGATATAGACGATTAAACAAAAAATCGAGAGATTTATATAGCTATGTTTTGCGATATGGTAAAATAGAGGGTTTACGATTATACAAATTGCATTCTGTGAATCGATCTAAACATTTCCCTAATAAAATTTCATATTGGGTTAACCAGTTAAATTGTGATTCTATCACTGCGTCTGAGATGGTCAAAATTATACAAAAACAACGAAATAATAAATCTGTTGAATTAACAAGGGGGTCAAGCGAATATACAGTTCGTAGTTTATCTTATTGGATAAAAAAAGGACACTCTATTGAAGAAGCTCAACAAGAAGTGACTAGAATTCAGGCACGTGCAAAACCTCCTGAAGTGGTCAACCGATGGTTACAAACATTGAATAACAAGACCTCAGATGAGAAATTCTATATAAACCTCAAAAAAGGGCACTCTATTGAGTCATATATCGCAAAAGGTTTGAGTTACGAAGAATCTATGCGATGCAGCCGAGAATTTTATAGTAAGAGGAGAAATTATAGTCAGATTAGTCAAAAACTGTTTGATATGATTAAAGACCAGATAGGGGAAAATGGACTTTACTACAAAAACCTAAACTATGAATATCAAGTTAATCGGTGTAATGTGGATTTTTTTGACAAACAAAGTGGAACAGTCGTAGAATTTTTAGGTAATTTCTGGCATGCTGATCCAAGAAAATATACCGGCAGTGATTTAATTTATGATAAACCTGCTGCGTTTGTTTGGTTAGACGACAAACTTCGATTCAATAAAATAAGAAATCATATCAAGGTAGAACGGTTGTTTATTGTTTGGGAAGATGAATTTAGATTTAACCCAGAAGAAACTGTAAAATTAATAACAGAATGCCTACAATACTATAGGAGTGAAAAAGATGACAACAACGCATGTTAATGAATTCACTGAAATGGATGTTTCAGTAAAAGAATTGCGAGATTTATGGCAATCTAACAAGTTTGATATCGATATTGATACACCAGATGGTTGGCAACCAATCGTCAATTGGTTTGATAAAGGTATTTTACCCATGGTTGAGATTGTTCTTGCTAATGGGTTAAAGACAAGATGTGCTGTGAATCATCTTGTTCAGGTAATAGATGATGATGAATTGATTTGGAAGCTAGCAGGTGAGACACAAATTGGTGAACTTTTGCTTACTAACAGTTCTAAGTGTCAAATGAGTAGAATAATAGATATTATTCAACACGAACCAGAGGAATGTTTCGATTTCACAGTAGATCATCCCAATCATAGATATTGGGGAGATGGAATTTCTAGCCACAATTCGGGAAAAAGCTATATATGCTCAGGCAATTTGGTTCGCAATGCTCAAAAGCAAGGTATCTTTGTTGTTCTAATTGACACAGAAAATGCACTTGATGAAAATTGGTTAAAACCACTTGGTGTAGATACAAGTGAAGACAAGTTGCTGAAAGTTAATATGGCAATGATTGATGATGTTGCCAAATTAATGAGCGACTTTATGAAAGATTATAAATCTCGTTATGACAGTGTAAATGAAAATGAACGCCCAAAGATACTATTCGTTCTTGACAGCCTTGGTATGTTGCTTACACCAACTGATGTAAGTCAGTTTGAAGCAGGCGATTTAAAAGGTGATATGGGACGCAAGCCCAAGGCTTTGACAGCATTGGTTCGCAACTGTGTGAATATGTTTGGTGAATATGATGTGGGCATGGTTGTTACCAATCATAGCTATGCTAGCCAAGATATGTTTGATCCAGATGACAAGATTAGTGGAGGACAGGGATTTATCTATGCTTCGTCTATCGTGGTTGCCATGCAAAAACGCAAGTTAAAAGAAGATGAGGATGGTAAAAAAGTCACCGATGTTCGTGGTATTCGTGCAGCATGCCGTGTAATGAAAACACGATACAACAAACCATTTGAGAATGTTGAAATCAAAATTCCCTGGGAAACAGGAATGGATCCTTTGTCAGGATTGATTGATTTATTTGAGAAAAAAAATGTTCTAGTAAAAGACGGCAACAAACTGAAATATATTGACAAAAGTGGTCAGGAACACAAATACTTTCGTTCATCTATCCCAGAAAGGCTGTTAGATCAAATCATGGATGAATGGGATGAAACTCGTGTTGTGACCACCTATACAGATATTGACGAGACAAATGAATTAAGTGGAGAAACAGATGGAAATTAATGATCGCACAATTTTAGAAATTTGGGAACTATTTTCAGATTACATTCAACCTGCAAAAAGAAATGATGTTGCTGTTAAGTTTTTGAAAATTTTTCTTGAATCAGACGACGTTGGTATTGAAGATTTAGAAGATTTACGAGAAGAAGATGAAAATCTTGACTATGCACTAGATGAACTTGGCAGTGACCACGAGGGATATGACGATGAATCCGACTATGAAGACTAAATTCTGGCAAGAATTTTCCACCAACTGATATTCTCATACAATCTGATAATAATCAGATTTTCATAGAACATAATCATAATAATTAACAGTAAGGCAGGAAAAATAATCAATGTGGTATAATCGGATAGTTGATGACCTGGGTAATATTCCATCAGCCATAGACTATTATAATCGCGAACTAGAACAGTCCAAGGATGAGAGTAAAATTCTAGGCAATTTGGAAAAAAACTCACAGGAACTATCCGGTATTACTTCATATCGTTTTGGACAGCTACAAGAAATCGAGGCCATTTTAAAACATTTAAACATCAAATATGACAAGATACGCAGTGACCACTATAGAAAATACCTGGAAAGATATAACAGACAACTTACTGATCGTTCGATAGAAAAATATATTGACGGAGAAGATGATGTTGTAGGTATGGCCATGATAATCAACGAAATCAGTTTAGTAAGAAACAAATATCTTGCACTGATGAAAGGACTTGATATCAAGGCGTGGCAGATAGGTCATATAGTAAAATTGCGGGTAGTTGGAATGGAATCAGTAACCCTTGAAAATAATACCAGAATTAATTGATTTGATTTTTGAGCCTGCCTGGATGTAGGTTCAAATTGACAATTTTAGGGTCATCGTTAAAAAGGTAAAATTGAGTAACTATAGAAGATATTAAATAAATGGATAATCATGATCAAAACTGCTGAAATAATTATTATAGATGAGACATCTGTAAAAATTGACGGACTTGATTTACAAACACGACGTGCCTGTGTAAATGCTGTAAAATATTTTCTTCCACATGCAAGATATAGTCCTGCTTATAAACTGGGACGCTGGGATGGAACTCAAAGTTTTTGCTCACTAGGAGGCAGAACATATCTAAATCTTTTAGATAAAATTCTTCCGGTCATTGTAGAAAATGGATATGAATTTGAACTCACCGATAATAGGTCAATACACACTTTTGATTTTGACCAGATTGACGAAAATTTCCTCAGTGATATCAAATGGCCATCAGGGCATAGAATGGCTGGAGAACCAATTATTCTGCGTGATTATCAAGTGCAGGCTATCAATGAATGTATTAATAATTTACAAGGAATAAGCATAGCCCCCACAAGTGCAGGCAAGACAATTATAACAGCAAGTCTTAGTAAAATTGTCGAAAAATATGGAAGAACTATTGTTATTGTTCCCAACAAAAATCTAGTTCAGCAAACAGAAGAAGATTACAGAAATATTGGTCTAGATGTTGGTGTTTTATATGGCGATAGAAAAGAGTATGATAGAACTCACACTATCTGCACTTGGCAAAGCCTAAATGTTTTAGATAAAAAACATAAAGACGCACTTGATGACGAACAATTGACTGTATTTTTAAATGGTATCATTGCTGTAATCTGTGACGAAGTGCATTCGGTAAAAAATATGAATGTACTACATGGACTTCTTACAACAACATTTGGAAATATTCCTATTCGCTGGGGCTTAACGGGCACAATTCCCGAAGAAGAATACAATCAGATAAGTCTTTACAGTGCTATAGGTCCTATTGTTGGGCAATTATCAGCCAGAGAACTGCAGGAGCAAGGGCACTTAGCTATGTGCCATGTTAACATTCTGCAGACGCAAGAATCTGTTCAATATAACAATTATCAAGAAGAGTTAAAATATCTTGTTACAAACAAAGACAGAATAGCATGGTTGGCAAAACAAATTGATGAAATTTCTCAAACTGGCAACACTCTTGTGTTGATTGACAGAATTGAAACTGGGGAATTATTGAATGAACTATTACCCAATTCTACTTTTATCAGCGGTCAAATGAAAAGCACAAAACGCAAGGAACACTATAAAGAAATCAATCTGGCCGATAATGCTATCATGATTGCAACATATGGCACTACATCTACAGGAATCAGTATCAATAGAATCTTTAATTTAGTATTGTTGGAACCAGGGCGTTCATTTGTAAGAGTTTTGCAGTCAATTGGCAGGGGGTTAAGAAAAGCCGATGATAAAGATGCTGTGAATATATATGATATTACTAGTAAATGTAAGTTTTCAAACAGACATTTATTAAAAAGAAAAAAATTCTATACTGACGTTCAATACCCATTTTCAATAGAAAAAATAAATTATTGATTTTTATCAACTGTCTAAAAAATAAGTTAAATATCTCCTGATATACATTGTTCAGGAGAAATCTGATACGAATTCTTACTCATGAAAATCAAGCATACTCTATAAATCAAATTCCAGATAAGGTCGGTGATTTAAGATACTGTGTGCTTGATTATTCAAATCAACAAGATGTTGATTATTATTTTCTACCACTTATTTTTCTAGAAAGTTTTAATAGTCCTTGTATTGATTTGAAAATTGGCAATTTTAATATTCAGATGCCACTTGATTGGAGTGTCATAATTGGTGACATGCATCTTGGTGATTTGGAAATAATGCCACTTGTTTATCTCATGGACAAAGATTTTGATGTTTTTTGTTTCAATCCAATAAAAGGATACATGCCGTCTTTTCTTAGATTGGAAATACTTAATACATGGCCTGATGTCAAGTGGTATTTTCCTAAATTAAAACATGGTCATTTACTTGCTGTTCCACTAAGCGACCAAGATAATTCACTTTGTGCTTATTTTGTCAAAGAAACAAATAAAATACCAGACAATTTAGACATAAGAAAAATGTTCTAGAAAAGAAAAACCCAGTAATTTCGCCCTGGCTAATTACTGGGAGTTTCCTGAGTCTGCCTATACTTTATAGGGCAGAATTTTAGGCTGTCTGAATGACTGCCTGTCCTGGTTGAGGAGTGCAACCAGTTGGCACCCACTCATATGTGTTATAATTGTATGTTGTTACTGTGAGATTTTTTACAACTTCAGCGTATTCTTGAGTTGCAACTGGGTTTATACTTACTGTGGGACGAGTAGGTCCAAATGTTCCAGGTGCAACAACACTTAGACTGCTCACATGACCACAATTGTTTATATTTGCATATAAAATTGCCTGTCCGCAGCCGCTTACGCATACCTGTGCTGCTTGATAATTTGCTCCTGTATTGGTAACATGAGCAGAACTAATACCATATGTAAGAGTGGCCGCAGCGCCAGTTCCATGTCCGCTATGAGGTGTAAATGACACAGGATTAGATGGAGGAGCAGTGTAATCTCCATGATTGTATGTGGATAACTCAGTAATATCCCAACGCAATTTAAATGTGGCACTTGTGGCCCACACATTTGCTGTTACCGAACTGCTATATGCAGTTGTGTTTGTGATGCTGGTATTACTACTGCAACCAGGACTGGCGATGGTTACACCACCAATTATACCATTTCCGGTAGTACTAGCCACTTGAATAACTGTAGGTGAATTCCATCCTGTATAACTCCATGTAAATGTATCACCAACTGTGTAACCTTCTGTGCTTGTTGCCAATGCTGCACCTAATTGTACAGAATGCACCCTAACATTTCCCTGTTGATTGGAATTATATGTGCCGCCATTAACGCTTAGGATTTGACCTGGTGCATATCCATTAGCAGTTGTGCCAGAACCTGCCGATGTAACAACAGCAGATTGAACTCCGAGATTAGCTATAGCCAATGCTCCACTTCCTGTTGAACCATAAGGATGAACAGTTATATTTGCCTGTCCTGGTTGAAGAGCAACGCCACCGTTTGTTAGTTGTACCGTTTCGCTATATCCACCACAACCACTTACCATGGTATAGGTGTTCACGGCACGTTGGCTTGCTATCCAAGCTTGTGATGTTCCACCCAACCCAGTAAAATATGCTGTGGCAGCGATTTGCTGTCCTGAATTGCAGAAACATCCTATATATTTGTTGTTAATCGGACGACCCATGTTGTTTTCTCCTTTTGTTGCCGTTCTAGGGCTACGCGGATGGGAAATCCGCATAATATTATTATCTAGAACCTATTTATGAATATTTGTGGGAACAACACCTTTATGAATGACAAAACTAAGTTTATTGGGTATAATTGATTATGACCGCTGAAAAAAAATATAAATTGAGTTTAACCGATGTTCTTAATGCTATTGACAAGCGTGATTTAGATTTTTATTCTAGACTTACTGTGGAAGAACAGAAAAGTTACACACCTCTTGTTCTAATGCGATACATGAGTTCTCTAACTGATCAGCATCCCCATACAGCGTATGCTGTAATGGCAACAAATGATATAACAAATATAGGTTTTTGGACTTTGTCAAAACATCCTGAATTGCAGCACAAACTTTTGTGTTTGGCAGGATTGGGTGGTAAAACATACAGACCATGGATTTCTGCAACAAGTAAAAAATCTAACAAAATACAAACTTGGCTACAAGAACAATATCCACAGTTAAATTCTGATGAAATAGAAATAATTATTAAAAATCATACACAAGATTCTTGGAGTGAATTTTTGAAAAGCAGTGGTATCAGTGATGCTGAAGTAAAAGATTTAATTGCGGCGTGGAAAAAACAAAGTGCATGACACAATACGAATGTGAATTTTGCAAAAGAAAATTTGTCAAAGAGATAAGTTGGGTCAATCACTCATGTGAGAAAAAACGCAGGTGGTTTAATCGGGATGAACCACATTCTAGATTTGGCTTTCTCGCATGGAATAGGTTCTATGAGTTAAACACCTATAATAAAAATAAAAATTTCAAAAACAGTTTTAGAAATTTCATTGATAGCCAATATTATACTGCATTCATAAAATTTGGCTTGCATATTCGTGATCTAAACGCGATAGAACCAGCAAAGTTTATTGATTATGTAATAAAAAATAATCTTCCAATAGACAAATGGACCCACGACTTTGTTTATGAACAATTTGTGCGGGAATTGACTAGACAGGAAACAGGCGAAGCAGCACTTGAACGCAATATCATGTTGATGAATGAATGGAGTATTCAAAACAACAAAACCTGGACGGATTTTTTTCGAGAGGTAAATGCCAATCAGGCAGTGGCTTGGATACGCAGTGGAAGAATATCACCCTGGTTGCTATACAATGTTGATAGTGCTGTGGACTTTTTTGAACGTTGCACACCAGAACAGATAAGTATGATAAAGGAATATGCACCCCCTGGAATGTGGAAAATAAAATTTAACAAAAACCCAGATGTGTGTGATTTTATCAGAACAACCCTAAGAAACAACGGGATGTGAAAAATGAGCAAAGATATGTATGAAATAGATGATGAAGAATTGGATAACCAACAAATGTTGACCTCACAGTCAACATCTCAGGTTAAAATACAATATCGTGGCATGATAAAAGAAATAGATATTGCAGGACAAAAGATTTCAGTTATAGAACCCAGTATAGTTCAAGATATGCAAGTTACTGTGCAAAGTCTTCAAAATTATGTAATAAAATTGGAAAATTCTTTGAGAAATATGAATTTGAAATTTGCTAACTTGGAACGTAAAATAAAATCCATGGAAGCAGAACTTGATAACAAAGTAAATTATGACTGATTCGTTATCTATAGGAGATGTTGATATTGATTTCGCGGATAGAAACGCAGCACTTTCTCTATTGGAATACACTCCAGCATCAATTTTGAGAAATGGATCCATTGCCAAACACAATACTGGTGTATATTTTCATGTGGTTCCTGTTGATCCTGTCACACATCTATGCAGCATTAATTATGAAGAAGCAGAAAACCTTGGTCTTTACAAAGTTGATCTGCTAAATGTTCATGTTTATGAACAGATTAAAAACGAAGAACACTTATTGTCTCTGATGAACTCTCCCGTGGATTGGACTTTGTTTCAATATCCAGAATTTACCAGTCAACTTATTCATCTGGGAAATCACTGTGAACTGGTTGCTGCACTAAAGCCTAGCAGTGTCAATGAAATAGCAATGATTCTAGCATTGATTCGTCCTGGAAAAAGACATTTAATTAACATCTGTAAAAATCATGGGTTTGGTGCCATCATGTCTGATATTTGGACTGTCAGTGACGGGGGTTATGCTTTTCATAAAAGCCATGCTACCAGTTATGCAGTTCTGGTCAAAGTTCATGCCAATCTTCTTGTAGAGCAACTGAGAATTTCTCTTGACACTGCAGTTTGATCCGTTATACTGATCAATATCAAGGAGCCCTAAATGCGAAGTAAATCTCTGAAACTGACAAGTATAACAAACAGTCTTGGCACAAGCGTTATTTTAGAAAGTCGTGACAAGAGTTATACAGAAACACTGGTTGAATATATGGAATTTGATCCATTAAAAAACAACAAGAGCAAGATCTCTGGTGGGTATTTTTTCCGTAGTCCCAATATTAAACCTGAACAGTGGCGGTCTATGCTAGAAAGTTTGGAACGTATCGATGGAAAATTTTCTATCTCTGCCAAAATCTATAAAACCAAGAATGGTGATAGTGTTACAGGCTATGCACGCTTGGAAAACAAAGATGATGCAGCACTGTTTGCATGGACAAATGTCCAGGAGTGGCAAAAATGGAGTGATGAAAAAGAAGCCGAATATCAGGCATCAGTGAAACGCAAGCCAGGTTTAAAAGTAACCAAGGATGGTAGAATTGTTGGAACTGTAACGATTACCACCCTGGGAAATTAATCTGGTTGTTTAACCAGATGTATTGTTCTTCTTTTTAGTTTTTTGTTTATAAGGTCCATTAAGTTAATTGATGGACCTTCTATTATTTTGACATCTTTTTTGGCAAATGTCTTTAGATATTTTCTAAAAGGTTTAAATTTGTCTTTAAGAAACAAATTAATAGGAATAGTCCTGTTACTTTCCCACCACCAGGTTTCGCCACAGAGTAAAAACCGCTGTTTTTCCTGTTGAGTGCATGTGGGCTCTAAAATATACATACTGACAAATTGGGCATCACCATTTTGCATAATTCCAATATATTCTTGGTTCAGGTATGATATAATTGTCAAAAATGGAAATTTTTCTTGTAAAACTTTGTGAATTTCTGGTGTCATGATTTGTGTTTTATAATATTGGGGTATTTATATTCAAATATTGTCATTGACAATTTATAAATACCATTAAGAGGCAAATGGCTGACAATGGTAGATCAAGTTTTATATAAATTCAGAGAGTATGTTCAACTCTGGTATACCAAAGGCAATGCTCCAAACATAAATGGTCCAATGATACAGTATAATACAAAAGTATATAAAGGGGCTACAAACACCATTGATTTCATAATTAGAAATAATGATCGTCAGCCCGTTAACTTAGCAGGATTCCAAATTGATGCTTTAATACAGCGAGTTGAAAGCACCACCACTATTTCTGGCAATGGCAATAGCCCGCTGGCAGAACTGTTGTTGGTGCAGCCAGTGCAAACTTTACAGGATACAGGAGGTACTGCAAGACTTACTCTTACAGATTTGGAAATTGGACGGTGGCTTGCTGGATATTATAGATATTCTATCAGATTAACTGATGTAACTGGAGCACAAACCTTTTTATATACCGACCAAAATCGCAGTACCTATGGCAACTTTGAACTGATTGAAGGAATGAGTGGTTCATTGGTGCCTGCTGTAAATATTCCAGCCTATCAATTTACTCCCATTACCATTGATGATTTAACTAGCCAATATCTTTTTACCAGTGGTGCGTTGCAAGGTGATGCACAATCAGAAAGAAGCAATGGCATGCATACAGTGGTTGTTTACACTGGAAATGGATATGCAGGCAAGGTATGGATACAATCTTCACTTACAATCAGTTCACCCAGTGATGTCGATTGGTCAAACATACCTATTGGTAACGGCACAGCATTTTTCCAGTATAATCCTCCTGCAAACAGTCCCACTATCAAAGCCTTTAACTTTACGGGAAATTATTACTGGATAAGAGTATTGTTTGAGAATCCATATTCTACAATCTGTCCGCAATGTAATCAGTTTTATGGTGGAAGTCCAGTATTTCAACCACCTGGGGGACCATGGCCAGGTGGCCCTAACCCGCCTGTATGGCCTCCTGTGCCGTGTTCACCTCCACCTCCATATCCACCAGCACCTTATCCACCACCGCCTGGACCATATCCACCAGCCCCGCCTATACCGCCTGTGCCATCACCTCCAGGCCCACCATCTCCACAATGTAGTCATGGATATTTTGCTGGAATTTTATACAAGAATTAATATTGATGGTCAGTCGCCAGTAGGTTAAAATCTACAATATGCTTCTGGTCCACCAACTTGTGCAGGAATATCTACCTCAAAAACGCCGTCAGACTGCAAAAGGTTGGTGGAACTTCAATGGTGTTTGCTGTCATCATCGAGGTCATAACAAAGATACAAGAAGCCGTGGAAATGCATTGTTAACTCCCGATGGACAGATAGTTGTCAATTGCTATAACTGTGGGTTCAAGACCGTATATCGCGGCAGTGATATTGGTACCAATTTTGAAAATTGGCTTGACTGGCTGGGCGTCCCCAGAGCAAAAATACAAGAAGCAAAATTAGAAATTTTAAGTAAAAAATTAAAGGGAGAACTTGAAACTGCAGAAAGCACTAACTGGTTTCATCAGGAACATTTCCCAGAAGTAGAATTGCCAAGGTACAGCAAACCAATACAAGAATGGCTTGACAGTTCAGAAATAGCAGATGAACTTGTTACCTGTATAGAATACCTTGCTAAGCGTGGCAGAGCAGTTGCCGAAGGATATCAGTATTATTGGACCCCCACAAGCAAGCACGATTTTTGTCATAGAATACTCATACCATTTTATTATAAAGATAAAATTATTGGTTACACTGGCAGATATGCTGGAATACCACCTGATAAAGATACTCCCAGGTATTATAACAGTGATGTGCCTGCTGGATACCTGTTTAATAACAGAGTATTAAATTTACATCAGAGAAAATTTACCATGATTGTAGAAGGACCTTTTGATGCTATAGCAGTAGATGGTATAAGTCCTTTGGGAAGCACTCTCAATAAACAACAGATACAATGGCTTAATAGTATAGAACAAGAAAAAATTGTTGTACCTGATCGACAAGAAAAAAACCAAGAATTGATTGATACTGCCTTGGAACATGGCTGGAGTGTAAGTTTCCCCGAATGGGAAGCAGGAATAAAAGATGCAGCTGATGCTAGTCAACGATATGGACGATTATATACCATATCTAGTATTATCTCTGCTAGAACAGATAGTCGATTGGAAATCGGTGTAAAGCGACAGATGTTAAGGAATTAAAGATGGCAAAAGAACCAATAGAAACAAAAGATTACACAGAAGACAAACAAAAATTATTGATAGATGTTTTGTTAAGCAGTGAAGAAATATTTGCTCGCTGCCAAAACATTTTGAATGCAAAATACTTTGTGAATAAACTACGCCCTGCTGTAAGATTTATCCTTGCTCATGCAGAAAAATATCGTGTATTACCCAAAATTGCCCAGGTTAATGCCGAAACAGGGCTAGGTTTCGCTTATATTGATAATATCACAATTCAACATCAAGATTCATTTCTGGATGAGATTGAGGAGTTTTGCAAAAACCGTGCACTGGCTGACGCTGTGCTGAGTGCAGTGGACCTTATAGAAAAAGGAAATTATTCAGAAGTTGAAAAACGAGTCAGAGACGCTATTTTAATCAGTCTGCAGAGTGACATTGGCACTGACTATTTTGAAGACCCACGTGCCCGCCTAATGAAAATTAAAAATAATAATGGACAGGTTTCCACAGGCTGGCGAGATGTAGATGACAAATTGTATGGTGGTGTGAATAGAGGTGAAATTACTATTTGGTGTGGTGCCAGCGGTGCCGGAAAAAGTGTGTTTTTACAAAACCTAGCAATAAATTTTATCAAACAAGGACTTAATGTAATCTACATATCACTGGAACTCAGTGAAGAATTGTGTTCGATGCGTATGGATAGTATGATCAGTGAGGTTTCAACCAAAGAAATTTTTCGCAAAATTGACGAGGTTGAGATACGAGTTAAACAATCTGGTCGCAAGAGTGGCAGCTTACATATCAAACAACTGCCACAGGGCAGCACATGCAATGATATCAAAGCATATCTCAAAACCTATGAAATTGAGACGCAAAAACGATGTGATGCACTTATTGTTGATTATTTAGATCTCTTATTCCCTAATAATAAGAAAATTGACCCGTCGAATTTGTTTGTGAAAGATAAATTTGTTACTGAAGAATTACGAGCGCTGGCTGTCGAACATAAAATGATACTCCAAACTGCGTCGCAATTAAATCGATCAAGTGTCCAAGAACAAGAGCACGATCACAGTCATATTTCGGGCGGTATTTCCAAAATTCAAACAGCAGATAATGTAATATCTATTTTTGTCAGTGCTGCAATGAAGGAGCGTGGGCAATACCAAGTGCAATTTTTGAAAACACGTTCATCAAGTGGCGTAGGCAGCAAAGTTAATCTTGGATTTGATCCAAATACACTGAGAATTTTTAATGAAGACAACGACGGAAATACTGCTGTTCATGGAACCAATACAGCAGATGTATTTGCTGATTTACGAAGAAAAAATGTTGCTGCAGCAAAAAAAGAAGCATCTGAGCCAAAAGTACAAGATACAACAAGATCCATCAAGGATCTAAGTGCTCTGACTAATCTTGTCAGAAGATAGTTATTTTTTTGCGTGTTGTAAGATATCACCAACCAGTAGCATTAGTGTAACAACAATTTGTGGAAATTGACTCTGGTCAAACGCCAACTCATCACCTTCAACTTTGTTCACCATACTCGATATACTTTTAAGTGCAGCGGTTTCATCGCCGCTGTTGGCAGCAGTCAATGATTCACTTACGCCGTCTAATATATGACTAACACCACCGCTGCGTTTTTTTTCGGCAATACCCTGGGTTAATTTCTTGACTAAATTGGTAGATTGCAGTTTAGCCACAGGGCTAATTTCACTGCTATCTTGAATAATTTTCACTACATCATCAATTTTAACTTCTGAGCCAATCTGCTCTTCACCGTTTTCCGTTATAGGAGCACCAACAGAACGCATTTTATTGAGAACATCAGTTTTGCCTTGTCCACTTGCTCGCAATACATGATCAAATGCAGTAGCAAGTGCAAGTGCCTGCTTGTTGGTCAGTTGTGGTTCATCATCACGCAACGCATTTATTGCAGTATTGAAGTCATTTACCTGATTTTGAGGTATATCTAGCATTTTTACCAGGGATGCTGCATCAAGACTGCCTGCAATCTTTTCCAATCCTGCTGGTTTGGTTAAAAGGCTGTTCACTGTGGGTGGTGTTTGTGTTGGTTCTGTTGTAGATGGTTCCTCACCTTCACTTACAGAAAGTTTGTTGATTATACCGATTAAATTTCTTAACGCTTCACCACTTGAATGATACATTTATATTGCCCCCAATGTTAAGGTATTTATTATTCATGACAAATGTTGATAAATATTTCATTAGTTTTCAGGAACTCATTGTGGACACTATAAAAAATTTTATTGACGAACTTGACGCCATTGTGCCTGCCAGAAGCAAAGACACAGTTATAGAAAGTCGCGCTACTCACCTTATAGCCAGTGCTATAAATTTGGTTCGGCTAATAAGAGAAAGTTATCCTGAAGAACAAGCGGATGATCTTGTCAAGCGGCTACACAGAAGCATAATGAGCGAGGATGAACGAAAGTTCACCAGAAAAATAAAAGAAATTAGGAAGGCAAAATGAGCGAAACTATGCGCGATTTGATAAACATTGTAGAATCGAAAAAGAACATCGAAATTGAAGAAGGTGTTCTTGATTTTATAAAAAAAATTGCACCAGTGATTGATCCAATCGCAAGAGCAAGAAAACATGGGCAAAAAGAGGTTACAGATCTTACAAAAGCCGCAATGTCAAAATTTGCACAATACATAGGACGAATGAAAAAAGATTTTGGTGATGTCACCTGGAACACTCTTAACAAATATCTGACGATGCAAGACCAATTGGGTCTAGATCCGGAGGAAGTCAAAAAAATTATAGTGGATTCTGGCACCAAAGCAAATATTAGTAGAATATTATCAGCATCTCAACTGCCCATGCCTGCAGCAAATACATGGGGAAAACCTGCAGCAGCAATTAGCGGTGACCCGAATAACCCTCAAAGTAACAATATTGGATTGGCAATCGTTACTTATATCATGGAGTTAGCAGCAATAAAAAATTTAGAAAAAAGTGCTGCCGGTGCAGATATGGCTAGACCACAACCAAGAACTCGACAACAAACACAGCAGCCACAGCAACAAACACAGCAACAAACACAGCAACAAACACAGCAACCACAGCAACAAACACAGCAACCACAGCAACAAACACAGCCATCACAAACAACTACAACATCTTCAGCATCATCGCTACAAGCAGCACTACAAGCAGCAATAGATGCATTGAACGGAGGAACCCCATGAGAATAATTGAATTAAATATGGAATTTCAACGGTTATCTAACAATAGACAATCGTTATATGAAGGGTTGGGCAATGACGATCTTAACACCGTATTGCTATGGGAAAGTGTTGGCCATAAGATAATTGAAGCAAACTTAACACCAGAACAAATCCAGCAATTATTTGCAAATGTGCAATCTGACCTTACAGCATCTGGTGCCAATCGCACATTAATTGGAAAAGGCAAAGATAAAGCAGACGCACTAAATGCTGCATGGCAAGACCTTAAAGATAAAATCTATAATAGTGGTCCCATGAAAAGATTTGCTAGTGCATATGATACTGCTGCTGACAAACTAGGAAAAGCTAATCCAAAAACCATGTCTTATATTAAAAAATATAGAGATTTTGCAGAAAAACATCCAATTATGCAAAAAGCTGTATATGCAGCTTTGATAGCAGCCACCGGACTGAGTGGAGCCGGACTGGCAGGGGCGGCAGGATTAGGCTTATTTAAACTGGTTGATCAAATGTTACAAGGTAAAGATATCCGTAGTGCTCTATATCAAGCAGGTAAAACAGGTGCAACTGCTGCTGCAGTTGGGGGGTTAAAATCATTCCTACATCATGCTCCTACAGATACTGGTGGCACGAATACAGGAGTGACTGTGACACACGGTAACGAATATATGAAACCAGATGATTTTACTGATAAACCCAAACCAGTTAAAGGGATTTTTACAGGAGGCGGTTATGGTGATGATGATTCATCTAATCTAACACCTAGCGGAGCAGCAGGTGCTGGTGGATTCAAGCATGTGGTTGGAGAAATTGATCCCAAGACTGGTAAAGAATTAACAGCCATTGGTAAAAATGGTGAACTGATCTGGGGAGAACCTGGAAGTGGTGGTGCGGGAGATGCTGCAACAAATGCCGCTACACAAGCCAAATCTCAGGTTGCAAAAAGCCTGGCAAATAATCCAACACCTAGTGGAGCAGCAGATGCTGCACGGCATACCAAAGATGCCATTCGTGCTGCCATTGCTGACAACCATAGAGCAATTGCGGATTTCAAGCCAGGAACCGGTCCTTTAGGCAGTCAAGGAACCAAATTTATGCAAAAACTTATATCTGACGGTAAAATTGCCAATCAACTTGAATTAGACGACGCCATAAGAAATTTTGCCATTACACATGGCAAAGGCTTGACTATAGGTACCATTAACGATTTTATGTCCACACTACTATCACCAACGATGTCCAAGTTACCCAAATTTGAATCGTATAATTTATTAACAGCATCTGAAATCCAAATACTTTTTGAAACTATAGATTATCTTGATGAAGGTCTGTGGGACAATATAAAAAAAGGTGCTGGCGATATAACAGGCAAAGCAGTTGATTATGCCAAAACAAAAGGCACCAATTTAACTACAAAAGTTACTGCAGACAAACTAACAACAGCATGGAAAAAAGCTGGCAGTCCAACCGATAGCAAAGAAGTACAAATATTTCTAAAACAACAAGGTATTGACCCTGCGATTATTGCAGATGCTTTTAAAACTGTTACTGGTAAAAATCCAAAAGCAAAAACATCTGCGAAGACAGCAGCGAATGCAGCAGCAAAAACAGCAGCAGCACCTGCTAAACCAGCAACACCTGCTAAACCAGCAACAACTGCAGCACCACCTGCTAAACTAGCAACACCTGCTAAACCAGCAGCAGCCACACCTGCTAAACCAGCAGCAGCAACACCTGCTAAACCAGCAACACCTGCTAAACCAGCAACACCTGCTAAACCAGCAACACCTGCTAAACCAGCAACACCTGCAGCAACACCTGCTAAACCAGCAACACCTGCAGCAACACCTGCTAAACCAGCAGCAAAAACAGCAGCAGCACCAGCAACACAAACTACTCAGACCAACGATATTACATCTAAGGTTCTTTCAAGCCTGAATGTTGATACTGGAGATGATGAATCAAATAAAGAATTGGCTAAAATAAAAGGTGAGGTTGAAAACCTACTGAAAAGTACAGATCCCAATGCCAAACAGCAGGCGTTATCATTACTACAACAAAAGATGGCAGATTCTTCCAAGCCAGCAGCAACAAAAAAAGCAGCAAAACCAGCAGCAAAACCAGCAACATCCAAACAACAAACCCCACCGTCACCAGCACAATCATACCTAAACAGGCAAAAGCGTCGTATTAAAGAGGGATTAGCGGAGAATATTGAAAATAATACAGCATTAATTAGAAAAACTCTTCGCGATTTAAGAGAACATCGTATCAATCGTGCTACAGCAATAAAAAAACTACGACCACTTCTTGAATTTGCATCAGGTGGAGCAACAAGTTCGGGTGGTATTGCGAGTATTCCCAATGCTGGAGGACCCATGATGCCTGTAATACGCAGAATGCCAGCAGGACAGAGTTTTTTTGGTCCAGCGGGCACAGCACCCCAACCAAAACAAAAGAAACACAAGAAAAAGACTAAAAAGCACTAAAAAAGATTTAAAGACTAAATAGTTCTGCAAAATAAAGTTTGCATTTTTAAGGAGAACAAACTATGGCCTACAATTCAGGCAACGCAAACCGTGTTAACGGTGGAGTTCTTGGCGGCAATTTCCTCACAGGTAGCATGGATTTCTTTACCGTTGCTACACTGGTTCCTTGCTTCCAGACCAACGTTGATACCCCAATCAACCTGCTTTATACACAGCAGGGCTACAGCACCTGGCAACCTGTAACAGTTGTTGACGGAACTGGCACAGCCCAGACCTACAGCACTGCTGCCGATTATCAGAATGCTTACACAAATCAAACCAACCTCAACCTTCTAACCAGCCTGTTTGGTCAGAATGTTAATCCAGTTGCTATCAGTGTTAACTATGCAAGTCAGGATGTTGGTGCTCTTTCTTTGACAGCCACACAGTTGAACACAACAACCAATTATAGCTACAGTGCTTCATTTGGTTACACTGGTACAAAAACAGTGTATTATGTCAAGTTTATCACTGAAAAGACTGGTTACTGGTATGTAAATGGTTCAACAGTTGACAGTCCAAATTGGGACAGCAACACAACTGGCTACCAGTTCCTTGATGCCCTAAATGCAGCTACAGCCGCTGGTGTTGCAGTTTATGACCTACAGAGCCCAGTTCTAACTGGAACAACTACAGTTGGAACAGTTAGCTCACTAAGCAAACAAACTGTTAATATCAACACAAACTACTTTGAAGTTAGTGGTAGTAACATCAATACAGTTGCTTATGTTGCTACTCTGGCTACTGGTGGTTCACCAAACGTTCCAAACCAGAACGCCCTTCCAACTCCATAATCTGGGTTTGGATTATAATAAATTACTTGGAAAGGCGCTTAGGCGCCTTTCTTCGTTATTATGGTATAAATATTAGACTATGTTACTAGACAATATATTTTCATCCATGCAGCCACGGCAAGTAGTAATAGTGCGAAAAAATGGAAAACTATTTCATGATACACGACCATTACTTCAGACCACTGATAATGATCAGGCAGATAAGCCACTTTTCCCAATAAGTAAAGACAGAGGGACAAGGAATAATAATGACAACGCTTAAAGACTATCTAAAACAAATAAATTTCAATCTGGAGGATGGTACCTTGAGACCTAAAAAAATTGTTGCTGAACAAAATGATGAGCAATTGGTTCTTTGGAATAGCGAACAAGATCGCTGGAGTCGTCGTGCCAAACATCCTTTGAAAGTTCATGAAATCGACACAGGTGTATCACCACAGCAATTGGATGAGGGAGTGTTGGGAGGCATGCAGCCTCTTAATCCCATCAACAGAATTATGCAGTTAGCAGGACTATCTACAAATAATATCATAGAACCAGTTTCTGAACCTACATCTGGAATAATTGAAGAAGCAGATGCTACCAATATGTTTGATGCTCTTTACAAGGCTAATGCAAATGGAGAATATAAAAATAATCCAGATGCAGCTAGAATAGCCACTATAGGGCAAATTATGGCTGGGCTTGAAAGTCAGGTTGAGCCTTTACGTGGAAAACTTGCCGCTGACATGGAACAAAAACTGAATGTTGCAGTGGGTCTCGGTGCTGCCTTGATAACAGCTGCCAAAAACATGCTTAAACCTGAGGCATAAATTGAAGTTTATTGAAGTAAGTGGGGGCTTTTTACAGCCTATAAGCAACGAAGAAAACATAGTTCTTGAACGAGTGCGAGGACATGATGGTCCTTTGCCAAAAGCAGTTCTTGATGAGCGTGAAAGAGAACTAGCCACAAATTTAGTGAGACGTGGATTCTTGACAAGAATTATGCATGAGAATAAACTATGTTTTACACTAAACCTATTAGAGGACCTGTGGGAGAGTTGATATGAGTGTTGTTACACCTGAAGAAAGAGAGGCAATGTCTCGGTTGCGAAATATCATGGAAGGTATTCACACACCAGAACCAACTATGAGCACATCTGCATATTCACAAGAAGTAGAACTGCCAGGAGCAGGACAGACAACTCGTGCAGATGTTTCTGCTATGTCAGATGTATTAAGTAAATTGAACAATATCAGCAACCATGTTGTTGATAATATAATTACAGAAAGTGTAACTCAACCAATTTTATCTGAAGCACTACAAATACAAAAACTACAAAACGGTATCAAGGTAGGTCGTTATCAGATTCTAGTTAAAGAAGATTCGCAACGACTGGCAGGTAAGCAGTTTTACAGCATTTACAACAGTCTTACCAACGACACTATCGCAGATGATATAAGTCTATATGAAACTGCACTTGCTGTTGTGAGATTGCTTAACAACGGCAAGTTTGCAAACAGTGTTGAAGTAAGACAACTTTTTGAACAGGATAATGCATATACAAGTCACAAAGTAGATGCTATTAACTTCAAACGCCGACTAAAAACTGTCCGAGATGCTACTAAACAAGATATCTATGAAAGTCGCCTACAAGCCAGCATGGACAGATGCATGGCAGCAAAAAAACATATTAAAAATCTTGCAAATGCAACTTGAAATTACTGCAGAAGCAGCCAAACAAATTTCCAAAATTTGCAATGATAGCAAAATAGTCAGGCTGTCTATTGCAAGTGGCGGTTGTCAAGGTTTTTCAAAACAATGGGAAATAGTGACCACATCAGAACCTGATGACCATATTTGGTATTTTGACAATGGCAAACTAGTTATAGATCCAGTCAGTTTGGAAATTATCTCAGGTGCAACTATTGATTATAAAACAAATCTGGGTGGCTCGTATTTCACTGTAGATATCCCTGCTGCCACCAGCACCTGTGGTTGTGGAACTTCATTCTCGTTATAGCAAATCTTTGCTATTATGTTATAAATAACAAAAATACAAACGCAGGCTGTTATAGCCAGGAGAGCTATTGAAATGTACTTGAATCAGTTCACAACCAGTAATTCAACGAGATTGCAGCAAATATTGAGCACACTGGAAGCAGTGCATGGTGTAAAGATCAATATAGATCTAACCAGTAACAGTGCTGAAACCTCGCTAAGTGAATGCCAAACAACTTATGAAACTCTGCGAAACCGAATCATCAAAGAAAGTGCATTTAACTCTTATCAGCAAAATCCTGAATATATCAAGAGCACACTGATTCTTGAAGCAGTGAAATTAATGCTTATAGAAATAGCACCAAAGCGTCGCAGACAAAAGAAAATGGATGAATCAGCAATGGAAAACACCAACGAAATATTGTATAAAGTCTCATATATGACATATCAAAAAAGTCACTCAGACGCACTTGACTATGAAGAACAGGAAGAAGAGTTTATCTACGGTACCAGTCCAGAATCTGTAAAAAATCACTGGAAAAAATATAATCGTGCGAAAGATTGGTATCACCTCGAAGTTGTTCCTGCAACACCAGAAGAAGAAGCGGAATATCGCAAGAATTTGGATGAATCTATGCAAGGCAAACCAACTCTATCAACACAATTGAGTGCTATAGCAGCCAAAATTCCCAATACAGGCGAAGAAGCTGCAGCATTTTCCAATATTCTAAGTTCAATCGCTGATAAACTCTCTGAAAGAGGAACCCTGTTTGGCAATGAACTTTCTCCAGATGAAAAGATGGTGCTTGGCTGGATTAAATCTCTGCCCCGACCTGTTCACATAGGAAACATGATAAAAACAGGTGTTGAAAAATTTGGACATGAATTAGTTGCAAAACGCATGAGTCATATCAAGAGTTTGCCAAAAGTTGAAATTGATGAAATTTCAAAAGGATTAGTAAAAAACTATGATGATGCGTCTCATAAAGATTTTTGGAAAACTTATGACAACGCAGACAAGGAATATTCCGACGATCACACTAGTGTAAAGCTTGATCCTGATTCAGAAAAAAGAATGCAAAAGAGAGAACGGGGACAAGAACTAGCACGTGGTAAATTAGGCGTACCAGGATACGGGTTACGTACTAAAGTTCCTGCTACAGAAGATCATAGTTCGGCTAGAATGAAACATATTGGCATAGATGAAGCTGTATTATCTCCTGAACAAACTAAAAAAATTGTCAATCTTGGTCGTGCCATGATGAACTTTGCCGAGAGAACACATGCTACTGATGACAAAACACTGGCCATGATGAATGCATTCACAAGAGTAGGCGATAAACTGACTCAGATGGGAACTGCATTCGGACCAACTGGTCTAACTGACAATGAAAAGAAAATTGTGCAGTTGGCACAGTTAAAAATGAAAAATGCTGGAACTCTTGATGCAGATCTGGATGAAGATCTTGAAATAATGACCGCAGAAGCATCACCCGAAGCCAACCCAGGCATGGACAATGTTCATGAGCAACTGAATGAAAGTGATACATTAAGTCGTATTCCAGGTGGAGCCACATTTGGACAGGCTCATCATTATGAATATCAAGCAAGCATGGCTCGCAGTGAACTCTATCGTAATGCAAAATATGCTATGAGCATGATGAAGCAAGTTGATCCAAACGGTGAAATTCCACCATGGATTGCTGCTTGTTTGACCAAATCAGCCAATATTCTTGACAAGATTTTCCACTATCTTGACTACTACAAGACTTTTGAACCAAACCAACTGCCAGAAAATCTGGAAGGTGGTGAAATGGAATTGGGTGAAACAAGTGGTTCTATTGCCAGGGAAAACCTAATGCTTATCATGGAATACAGCACAAAACTATTCAATATGATCAAGCCCGGTGAAAAACTCGAAGGCTGGGTTGCCATGAAACTCACAACAGCCAGTGAATGCATCAGTTCAAGCAAGCACTATATGGATTATGTACAGTTTGAGCAACATGGCATGGATACAAATTTTGATGAAGTTGCAACAATTAAAAAGGCTCTATCAGAAGATGAAGATCCAAACGCACAAGAACTTGCCAAGGCACAGATCATTCTTAATGCAAAACAGATAAGTGGAAAAATTCAAGACATTGCAGAAGAAGTTGCAAAAATGCAGGTAAATGACCTGATGCCACTCGTTGATAGCATGAGAACACAGTATGGACATGAGGCGGCGGCTGGATTTAATGATACATGCAAGTCTGCTCTGGAACAATTACTGACCAAAACAACCGAAACCAAAGATGGTGTCGATAATGCAATAACAACACTACAAACTGGTGGAGTACCAGCAGAAACAAGTGATATTGAAAATGCAGCACCACCTGCGCCACCTGCTGGAGAAGAACCAGCCGCTGAGGAACCAGCCGCTGGAGAAGAACCAGCCGCTGAGGAACCATTGGGACGTGCCAAAAAGGAGATAGCAGAATCATTTTCAGTTGGTCAGAAAGTGAATATTACCAATCCAAAAGCAACACCGCGTCATGTCATAACACACATTCATGGTGACAAAGTAACTGTTAGAAAGCCAGATGGCAAAGAAGTAACTTTTCCTAAAGAACGCATCATGAAAGCAAACCCAGGTATGCATGAAACATCACAAAAATGCATGGAATGTGGCATGGGCAATTATATGGAAGGTGCAGACGGGAAAATGCGTTGCAATGAATGTGGCTCTGTCATGATTGGCGAAGGATGGACACACCCCCTGGTAAAAGACAAGATTAACTATCAAAAGCGATATGACACTGCTGAAAAAAAACTTGAGGCTTTTAAAACAGTTATAAAACAACTTGGTCCAGAGCTTT
>Ga0164297_10001011_pt1 | contig 31490 bp, 33 predicted proteins | sample GEODES058metaG_FD_113539 | JGI IMG/M metagenome (GOLD analysis project Ga0164297, IMG submission 113539) | Dystrophic lake water microbial communities from Trout Bog Lake, Wisconsin, USA - GEODES058 metaG | ecosystem: Environmental > Aquatic > Freshwater > Lake | place: USA: Trout Bog Lake... | reverse complement strand
ATATTTACCGGACGAAATGCACGTCCTTCCGATGTGAGCGGAGTAACGCGCACAAGACTTTTCAGGCCGATCCATATTTTATCAATTATATCAACGTGTTGATCGCTAGTCGCGGATTTCACCTCAGCGGCAGCCAAAGTGCGGCGCGCTTCGTCAAAATCATGTGCAAGTGTGCGCCATTGCACATTGTCATGTGCATGTGCACGCAAAAATTGCAGATCCAGCGAATCCTCGGCAAGTCCATCAATGACGCTGAGCTCATCATCATAGGCAGCATTGGCTTCAACTTTTAATTGTATTTGCGCCGCAATGGTGACGAGCGCCACCCGCTTGGCAAGGTCATCATCTCCTGTGATGCGTGCGTCATTTTTTGCCACTTCGCTTTGGTTGCCTTCACTCTTGTTTTGTTCAAGGGCTGAGAGGCGCTCCTCAAGAGCGGCGAGTGATGGTGAAGACGAAGTCAGATTGGGTTGATGATCATTTTCAAGCGCGGTGAGATGATGTTCAAGCGCGGAGAGGCGCGCCATCATGTCATCAGATGGCTGAGATGATGGCGATGTTTTTGGTGCCGTCTCTTCTTGCGGTGTGGGTGTTGAATGCGCTGAAAATAATGACGAGAGTGAGGCGCTCATGTGAGGCGCTGTGCCGTCACGATGCCAATGATAATAAAGCGCAGCTGCACTCAATCCAGTTGCGACAACACCAAAAAAAATAATGCCGCGCCAAAAATAGGGCGAGCTAACAATGGCTGTGTCTTTGTGTTGATGTGATGATGGCTCATGATCGCTGCGCTCATTATGGATGAGCTCATTATGCGCATCGCTTTTATCGTCTGATGTCATCACATCCTCATCTCATCAATGTCAAGCGGAGTGTAACCTCTTTCTGATGCGCTGCAAGGGGCGCAGCAGCATGAGAAGATGACAGCTCAGCTCATATCGTCAATCGCTTGTTGCAATGTCAGAGTGCGCCGCGCCATATCGGCATGCAAACGCTCGACCATACGCCCATCAAGAGAAATGGCGCCTTTTCCGGCATTTTCAGCGAGATCAAAGGCAGCAATGATTTTTTTTGCCCATGCGATTTCATGCTGATCGGGAGAAAAGATCTTATTGCAGATGTCAATTTGTGCGGGATGAATAAGTGATTTTCCATCCATGCCCAAATCACGGCCTTGCTCACATTCTTGGCCTAACCCCACGTTATCACTGATATCACCATACACACCATCGATGATATCAACGCCATAAGCACGTGCGGCGGCCACACATAAAGAGAGCCATGCCAGCATGGGCTGACGTCCCTTTACAAGACGTGCGCGCGTGTCTTTGGCAAGATCATTTGTGCCCATCACCAACACACTTAGGCGTGATGACGGGTCCGCAGCTGTCCGTACAAGTGAGTCAATATTTAAAATCGCCTGCGGTGTTTCAATCATGGCCCAGAGTTGTGTTAGCTCTGCCGCGCCGGCATCGCGCATATGTTTGGCGGCGAGCATGATATCGCCGGGCGTTGAGACTTTGGGAATGAGAATCGCATCAGGCTTTGCCGCTGCAGCGGCAATAATATCATCATGCCCCCAAGGGCTGCTCAGCGCATTGACGCGAATAATAAGTTCGGATTGACCATAGCCCCTTTGCGAGGTGGCAGCGCATACGAGGGTGCGTGCGTATTCTTTTTGCTCGGGCGCGACCGCATCTTCGAGATCAAAAATATAAGCATCAGCTCTGAGATCGCGCGCTTTTTCGAGTGCGCGCTGATTGGAGCCGGGCATATAAAGTGCGCTGCGGCGCGGGCGAAGGGCCATAAACCTCTCCTTTGGAGCCTCCCCGCACATGGCTGTGTAGGCAGGCGGTCATTGATCAAGCGCCTATTTGTATAAAAGCATAGGGCATAAACGCCAGTTTGATCTGTTTATCATAGCTGATCTGCTTTTGTCATTGAAACGAGATCAAAGTCTATGTCAAAAGAGGCTTGACCCTATTTATGTATGAAGGCAGGGCGATGTCGAGTGATGCCAAACCGGCTTTATTGCCGCCACATCTGATTGAAGGCTATACGAGCTTTTTGTCAGGCCGTTTTTCAGATGAGCAGATGCGCTATCGGCGTTTGGCTGAAAAAGGTCAAAATCCCCGTATCATGTTGATTGGGTGCTGCGATTCGCGTGTGGCGCCTGAAGTTATTTTTGATGCGAGCCCGGGTGAGATTTTTGTGGTGCGCAATGTCGCCAATCTCATGCCGCCTTATGCGCCTAATGATGATTTGCATGGCACATCCGCAGCGCTTGAATATGCCGTGATGGGGTTGCGGGTTGAACATATTGTGGTGATGGGCCATGCGCAATGTGGTGGCGTGCGCGCTTTTGCCAGCAATGAAGCTGACCCTTACCAACGCCCTCTCTCGCCAGGTGATTTTATTGGTAAATGGATTACGCTGATGGCGCCTGCAGCAGAAAAATTAGGTCGGCCGGATGAGGTCTCCCTTGATGTCTATGTTGAGCATCTCGCGCGTCTCTCAATCAAGCAATCGCTTATTAATCTTCGCACCTTTCCATGCGTGCGCATTTTGGAAGAGCGCGGAAAATTGAAATTGCATGGCGCATTCTTTGGCGTATCAGATGGGCGCTTGCTTGCGCTTGATGAGCCTTCGGGTGAATTTGTTGAGGTGGCTGCTGAGGCGCATAAAGCAGCTTTTGCCACACCGCGATTTTAAAAGAAAAACCCCACCCCGTTTGCACGGCGTGGGGTTTTCTGTGATCGATAGATGATTATTTTTTTGGGCTGATCAATTTGCGATTGATGAGCAATTCAGCGATTTGCACAGCGTTAAGTGCAGCGCCTTTACGCAAATTGTCAGAAACACACCAGAAGGCGAGGCCGTTTTCAACAGTCGCGTCTTCACGTATGCGCGAGATATAAGTTGCATCTTCACCCGCTGCTTCATGAGGCGTGATATAGCCGCCATTTTCGTGCTTATCGACGACGAGCACACCAGGGGCAGAGCGTAAGATCTCGCGCGCTTTATCGGCACTGATGGGCGATGCGCATTCAATGTTGACGGCTTCGGAATGGCCAATAAAGACAGGCACACGCACACAGGTGGCGGTGAGTTTGATTTTGGGATCAAGAATTTTCTTGGTCTCCGCCATCATCTTCCATTCTTCTTTGGTGAACCCATCTTCCATAAACACATCAATGTGTGGGATCACATTAAAGGCAATGCGCTTAGTGAATTTTTTGGCTTCCACACTGTCGGAAACAAAGATTGCGCGTGTTTGCGAAAAGAGCTCATCCATACCCTCTTTGCCCGCACCTGACACAGATTGATATGTGGAGACAACCACGCGTTCAATCTTGGCGTAATCATGCAGCGGCTTTAACGCGACCACTAATTGCGCCGTGGAGCAATTTGGATTGGCAATGATGTTCTTTTTGCCAAAGCCCTTAATAGCATCGGCATTGACTTCTGGCACGATGAGCGGGACATCCGCATCATAGCGCCATGAGGACGAATTATCGATGACCACACATCCCTGTGCGCCAATGCGGGGCGACCATTCCTTTGATACCCCACCACCGGCAGACATGAGGCAAATATCGGTGGTGCTGAAATCATAGTGATCGAGCACTTTGCATTTAAGGGTTTTATCGCCATAGGAAACTTCAGTGCCGAGTGAACGGGCGGAGGCAAGTGCCACCACTTCATCAGCAGGGAATTGACGCTCAGCGAGGATGGAGAGCATTTCGCGCCCGACATTGCCGGTAGCGCCTACGACTGCGACTTTATAACCCATTTTATACATCCATTGTTAGGTGATGTGGGTTTGACCCAATTTGCCCTGCTGAGTCAATGATCAATCGCGCGATCGGGCCTGAAGGGGGTGTGCGGAGGGGTTTTTGTTAAGGTATTATTGACCCTAATTTCATCTTAGGTTTTTTGGTAACTAAAGAGTGAGGGGCAACAGGCATCATCACTGCAGTTTATGCGTTTGTTTATGCGTTGATTGTCGATGTTGCTGTATATTTATTGTGAGGGCCGCGCTTTTCTAAGCTGGCTGTTAGGTGTCATGGGCCGGCTGTTATGGGCTTGGCTCGCGCGGTTGATCCGTGGGCCCGAGAATGGCCGATGGCCTCTTGTGCGCCTTGCGCTCTCCATATGTGTGATGGCGGTTTTTGCCTATGGCTTTGTCAAAACGGGCTTAATGCAAGCGGCGGCGCGCACATCAGTTCCCGCCCTTGAGAGGGGGTGGGAGGTGGTGCGACATCCCCTGCCGCTTTATGGCTTTGGTGGGACCGACTTTGGTGTTTTGACGAGTTATGAGGCACGCCGGCACATTGTGGGCGGTGGACGGCAGGATTTTTTAGCCTTTGGCCGTTTCGAACTTGACCAAAAGCGTTATTTAACCGCCTCTTTTTACCGACCACGGCAAGAAAAAGCACCAGATGAGACCTTTTTCACCGCTATGGTGCGCCGCGCCGCTCAATCCGGTCTGAGTGTGAGCAGGCTGGATCAGCCCTCACCTCAACTCAGTCGCTTTGGTGTTTTGGAGGTGGCAGACGCCCGTCTGTATGCGCAAAGCCATAGCCGTAATTGCTTGGCCTATCGGCTGAGGTCTGAGGATGTGGATTTTGATATGGCTGGCTTTGCCTGTGGGGGTGCTCAAGTGATTGACCGCCTTGCTTTGGTCTGTGCGATTGATCGTGTCGATATCCTTGCGGCGGGGGATGATGATGCATTGGTGCAGTTTTTTACCCGATCTGAGAGCCGAAGATCGCCGGCGTGTGTGACAAAAATGGGACCAGGGCAGAAAACCGCCCTTTGGTTGGATGCCTCCGCCCCTATTCCGCCATTGCGTCATGAGCGTGGTCAAATTAGAGTAGGGAGGTAACGAATCCACATCATCAGGCCTGAGCCGATCATGTGGCGCATGATGGAGACATAGATGAACTATTTTGGACAGGGCTCACGTAAGGGCTGGAAACATGGGTTTCGCGCTTTGATGGCCGCTGGCATTGTTGTCTCATGCGCTAGCATTGGTACGGCAGAGGCGGCTGCGCGCAAAAAACACCCCGCGCCAACCAAAGAGGCACCTCTGGTGATTAAGAAAAAACGTGGTTTTCTGGAGAGCGGGAATGTCGTGCCTTTGGGCAGCCAGTCAAATTATGTCGGCCAGTCCAATACGGGTGCTTCTGGCGCTTATTCGCACAGCGGTGCTTTTGGGACAGAGGCTTTGCCACGCCGCTATGACGTGCCGCAAGGCGATCCCTTGATTAAGTTCTGATATTTCTTTGCGATGAGTGATGCTGCGCAGCAAGACCACTGCGCAGCTTTTTATTTATGAGTGCAATGTTTTTCTGAGCTCTGCGGCAATCGCATCACCCATGTGGGATGTTGAGACAGTTGCGCTTGCCGTGCCTTTAATGTCAGCCGTGCGCAGACCTTGATCGAGCACAGCGGCAATTGCGGCCTCAATTTTATCCGCGGCCTCACCGAGTCCAAAGGAATAACGCAAGGCCATTGCAAATGAGCCAATCATGGCGATGGGATTGGCAAGTCCTTTGCCCGCAATGTCAGGGGCAGAGCCATGCACGGGCTCATAAAGTGATTTGCGCTTGCCAGTTTTCGCATCGACTTCACCAAGGGATGCGGATGGCAACATGCCCAGAGAGCCCGTAAGTTGGGCGGCAATGTCTGATAAAATATCGCCAAAGAGATTGTCAGTGACAATCACATCAAATTGCTTGGGCCAACGTACGAGTTGCATCGCAAGTGAATCCGCTAATTGATGTTCAAGCTGTACATCTTTGTAATCGCGCGCATGCAAAGCGGTGATGACTTCATGCCACAGCACGCCCGATTTCATCACATTGCGTTTTTCAGATGAGGTGACTTTGTTGTTGCGTTTGCGCGCAAGCTCAAAAGCGACGCGGCCAATGCGTTCAATTTCATAGGTGTCATAGACCTGCGTATCAATGCCGCGCTTTTGGCCATTGCCGAGATCAATAATCTCTTTTGGTTCGCCAAAATAAACGCCGCCCGTGAGCTCGCGCACGATCATAATGTCGAGATCTTCCACCACCTCGCGCTTAAGGGAGGACGCGTCCGCAAGTGCGGGATAGCACAAAGCGGGGCGCAAATTTGCGAACAGGCCGAGATCTTTGCGCAGGCGCAGCAGACCCGCCTCTGGGCGGACATCATAAGGCACATTGTCCCATTTGGGCCCGCCGACCGCACCAAAGAGAACGGCATCGGCATTTTGCGCCAGCGCCATATCGCTTTCCGAAATGGATTGACCATGGGCATCATAAGCGCTGCCGCCGACAAGGCCTTTTTCCACCTCAAAAGAGGCAATGCCTGCCGTGCTGATGACATCCGCAATTTTGAGCACTTCGGCGGCAACTTCAGGGCCAATGCCATCACCTGGAAGAAGAAGAAGTTTAAATGACGCCATAGGATACTCCCATAATCAGTTGTCTATGCGGGCGCGCAGAGAAAATGTCAGGGTCTACCTAGCTATAGCAGATGCGCTTGGCAAGGGTTTCATCTCCATCTCATCCCCAGCACATAAAAAACCGCCGCAGGGTGAGCTGCGGCGGTGAGGATGATTTAGCTATGAGCCCGTGGTTACGCCGCCAATTGGCGCAGCACATATTGCATAATGCCGCCGTGGCGGAAATATTCGAGCTCATCGAGTGTCGCAATGCGGCACAGAAGCGGCACTTTTTGTGTGCGCCCGTCAGCGAATGTAATGTCCATTTCCATCTTCTGGCGAGGCTTTAAATCCTTGCCCAAACCATGGATGGTGACTGTTTCATCACCCTTCATGCCAAGGCTCTGCCAGCTCGTGCCTTCCTCAAAGGTGAGGGGCAAAATGCCCATGCCCACGAGGTTAGAGCGATGGATGCGCTCAAAGCTTTGCGCCACAACAGCGCGCACGCCTAACAGACGTGTGCCTTTTGCGGCCCAATCGCGTGATGAGCCATTGCCATATTCCGCGCCCGCGAAAATGACGAGCGGGACGCCATCATGCTGATATTTCATCGAGGCATCATAGATGGGCATAATGTCTTTGGATGGATAATGGCAGGTGTTGCCCCCTTCCAGCACATTGCCGCTCGCATCAAGATTCATAAAGTTTTTGATACGAATATTCGCAAATGTGCCGCGCATCATCACTTCGTGATTACCGCGCCGCGTGCCATATTGGTTGAAGTCTTCTTGACGTACTTGACGCTCGGACAACCATTTGCCTGCAGGGGATGCGAATTTAATCGACCCCGCAGGTGAAATGTGATCGGTTGTGATTTTATCGCCAAACATGGCCAAAATACGTGCGCCCTCAATATCCGTAATTGGATCTGGGGTCATGGTCATGCCTTCAAAATAGGGCGGGTTTTGCACATAAGTTGATGACATATTCCATTTGAAGGTGACGCTCTTTGGCGCTTTCACTTTGCGCCAATGGCTATCACCCTTGAACACATCGCTATAGCGATCTTTGAAGACTTTCTTGGTCACATTCTTCTTGATGAAGGCATCAATCTCTTTCGATGTTGGCCAAATATCACGCAAGAAAATTGGATTGCCTTTTTTGTCTTCGCCGAGAGGCTCGCTCGTCAAGTCAACATAGATATTGCCTGCCAATGCATAGGCCACAACGAGGGGAGGTGAGGCAAGATAATTGGCTTGCACATCTGGATTGACTCGCCCTTCAAAATTGCGGTTGCCCGACAAAACAGCGGCGGCAACAATGCCATTGTCGTTGATGCTCTTTGAGATTTCAGGTGCCAATGGACCTGAATTGCCAATGCAGGTGGTGCAGCCATAGCCAATCAAATTAAAGCCGATTTTATCGAGCTCTTTTTGCAGACCCGCTTTGGCGAGATATTCACCCACGACTTGTGAACCAGGGGCGAGAGATGTCTTCACCCATGGTTTGGCTTTGAGGCCTTTGGCGGCCGCATTGCGTGCCAACAGGCCAGCAGCAATCAAGACGCTGGGGTTGGATGTGTTGGTGCAAGAGGTGATGGCGGCAATCGCGACATCGCCATGGCCGAGATCAAAGCTTTTGCCTTCAACGGGGAAGCGTTTGCGTTGCTCATCGCCCTTGCGATATTCGCTCTCCATCGCTTTTTCAAAGCCTGTGCCAATAGCCTCAAGTGCTAAGCGGCCTTCAGGACGCTTGGGTCCAGCCATGGATGGAACAACGGAGGCCAAATCAAGCTTTAATGTTTCAGTAAAGACAGGATCAGGCGCGCCTTTAACGCGATACATGCCTTGCGCTTTGGCATATTTTTCAACCAAAGCCACGCGTGCGCTCGCGCGGTTGGAGGTCTTGAGATAGTTGATGGTTTCACCATCAACAGGGAAGAAACCACATGTGGCGCCATATTCAGGCGCCATATTGGCAATCGTCGCACGATCAGCCAATGTCAGGGCATCAAGACCAGGGCCATAAAACTCAACAAATTTGCCGACAACACCAAGTTTGCGCAGCATTTGTGTGACAGTCAGCACAAGGTCAGTTGCGGTCACGCCTTCTTTGAGTTTGCCTGAGAGATAAAAGCCAACAACTTCTGGCAATAGCATTGAGAGGGGTTGGCCGAGCATGCATGCTTCCGCTTCAATGCCACCAACGCCCCAACCTAATACGGATAAACCATTGACCATGGTGGTGTGCGAATCTGTGCCCACGAGTGAGTCAGGATAGGCCACTTCCACAGTGCTGGCTTTGCCGCGTGCAGGTTGGTATTTTTCTTTGCGTGTCCACACTGTCTGGGCGAGATATTCAAGATTGACCTGATGGCAAATACCAGTGCCAGGTGGCACAACACGGAAATTGTCAAAGGCACCTTGGCCCCATTTGAGGAATTCATAACGCTCGATGTTGCGCTCATATTCAAGCTCAACATTTTTCTTAAAGGCTTTTGAATTACCAAATTCATCAACGATGACGGAATGGTCGATGACGAGATCAACGGGCACAAGCGGGTTCACGCTTTCGGCTTTGCCACCCAATTTTGTCACGGCATCACGCATCGCTGCCAAATCAACGACAGCAGGCACGCCGGTAAAATCTTGCATCAACACGCGTGAAGGGCGAAAGGCAATTTCTTTTTCTTTTTTGCCTTTATTTGTCAGCCATTTTGCGCAGGCCATAATATCGTCTTTGGTGACCGAGCGACCATCTTCAAATCTAAGCAAATTTTCGAGCAAGACTTTCATGGAGTAAGGGAGTTTTGAAATCCCTTTAAGACCATTTTTTTCAGCTGTTTTGAGTGAAAAATAATGATAGGTCTTAGCGCCAATGGTGAGTTTTTTGCGGCATTTAAAGCTGTCGAGCGAAGCCATAGATCATTCCCAGAAAGTTTGGATAAGTAAGAACAGAACTGCTTATAGATAATTTTTGCGTAAACGGCTACACGAAGAATGATGGTTTGTGCGGACTTTAGTTGATGGTGTGGATAGGAGAATAATGGGGCAGGCTTTTTCTCATGCTTTGCATGTGGCGGTGCACGACCTTAGGGTCGAGCGCTCTGGCCGCTGCGTTCTGTCCGCTGTCAGCTTTGAACTTGGGGGCGGGCAAGCCTTATGGTTGCGGGGCCCAAATGGCGCAGGAAAATCAACAATTTTAAGGGTTTTGGCGGGTTTTTTGCCATATCAGGGCGGGCGCATTGATCTGACCGTTGATGAGCCACATGATTGCGCACGCGATGCCATCCATTTTTTGGGCTATCAAGATGCGCTCAAATCAACGCTGAGCCTGCGTGAAAATCTCTCCTTTTGGGCCACTCTGCTCAGCCGATCCGATGAGGAAGGCACGTGTGAGGAGCGCGTGAGCATGGCTTTACGCACTGTAGGCCTGCATCATCTTGCCATGCTTCTAGCAGGCTATTTGTCAGCTGGGCAAAAAAAACGCATGGCTTTGGCGCGCCTTTTGGTGACGCAGCGTCCGATCTGGTTGATGGATGAGCCTTCTCTTACGCTTGATCAGGAGGCGCATGATCTTTTGGTTGGCATGATGAGCGCGCATAGAGCGAGGGGAGGCATGATTATCTTTGCCAGCCACACGCCTTTGGGGCTTGCAGATGTGCATCACTATGATTTGCGCTCTGGGGTAAAAAATCATGATGACTGAACAATTAGCCGCATTATTTCTGCGCGACTGGCGCTTGGCGCAACGCCTTGGGGGCGGGGCCAGCCTTGGTGTGATGTTTTTTTTAATTCTCGTCACCATGATCCCCTTTGCCGTCGGGCCAGATCAGCTGATTCTCGCGCGTATCGGTGCGGCAGTGTTGTGGATTGCGGCTTTGCTGGCTGGGCTTTTGGGGCTTGATCGTTTATTTCAGCTTGATCAAGATGACGGCTCGCTCGACCTGCTGCGATTATGTGATCTGCCTCTTGAGATCATGATTTTGACCAAATGCGCGGCTCATTGGTGCGCAACGGGTTTGCCATTGGTGGTGAGCGCGCCCATATTTGGGCTGATGTTGGGACTTGAGCCCCAACAAATTTTTGCTGTGACCTTATCCCTGTTCGTGGGCACACCTGCGCTAACGGCGCTGGGTGCCATTGGCGCGGCGGTTACATTAGGTGTGCGCCGTGGTGGTCTGTTAATGGCGGTGTTGATTTTGCCTTTCACTATCCCGATTTTGATCTTTGGTGTGTCAACATCCACAGCCCTAGCGGATGGGATGATGGCAGTGCATATTCCACTGACAATATTATGTGGTCTGTCGCTCCTGTCATTTGTTGTGGCGCCTTTTGCTGCTGCCGCCGCTGTGCGGCATATGGGGGAATGATGATGAAAGATGTGTCGGTCGCATTGCCTGTGCGTATGTGGCGTGTTGTGACAGGCTATGCCAATCCCACGCGTTTTCTGGGCTTGTGCGATGTGCTTGTGCCATGGTGTGCAAGCCTGAGTGCGCTCTTAATTGCGCTTGGGCTTTACCTCACTTTTTTTGTTGCACCTGCTGATTACCAGCAAGGTGAAAGTGTGCGGATTATGTATTTGCACGTGCCGGCTGCGTGGCTATCTCTCATGATTTATGCGGTGATGGCGGTGTCGGCTTTGGGGACTTTGGTGTGGCGTCATCCTCTGGCGGATGCAGCTCAAAAAGCAGCTGCGCCTTTAGGTGCGGCGTTCACCTTTGTTTGCTTGGCGACGGGCTCGCTCTGGGGCAAGCCGATGTGGGGGACATGGTGGGTGTGGGATGCGCGCTTAACCTCTGTGCTCGTGTTGTTTTTGCTTTATCTCGGCTTGATTGCCATTTGGCATACGCTGGAAGATCAGGCGCAAGCGGCAAAAGCGGCGGGGGTGATGACATTAGTGGGTGTGATCAATCTGCCCATTATAAAATTTTCGGTTGAATGGTGGAATACTCTGCATCAACCAGCCTCAGTTTTTCGCATGGGCGGGCCAACGATTTATGCCTCAATGCTCTGGCCTTTGTTAATTATGGCGGTTGGAGCAAGTTTTTTATTTGTGACCTTGCATCTTATGTCCATACGGAATGAAATTTTACGCCGCCGCGTGGCGCGCATGGCACTGATGATGGCGCAGGGGTAAGCAATGTCAGATCATACAGGATTTATTATTGCGTCTTACGCTGTGGCTGGTGTTGTTGTCCTTGGCTTAATTGTTTCCATATGCCGTGATTACATTCATTTGCGTGCGCAGATGCGTGAGCTTGAAGGGCTTATGTCTGAGGGATCTTTGCATAAGGGAGTGCGCGGGGATGAGTGAGGATGATGCCCATCAACCACATTGGGGCCGACGTCTGTGGGTGATTATTCCCGCTCTTATTTTTGCGGGATTAGCGCTGTTATTTTATATTCGGCTTGATCAATTGCGTGAGCACCCCAATTTGGCGAGCGATATTCCCTCAGCTCTGTTGGGCAAACATGTGCCCGCTTTTTCTTTACCTGCACTTGAGGGAACACAGAGGCCTGCTGCGCGCCAGACAGATCTTGAGCAAGGACATTTTACTCTCGTCAATATTTTTGGTTCATGGTGTGTGCCATGTCGGCAAGAACATCCCCTGCTGATGAAATTGTCGGATGATGCGGACTTAAAGGCCGTAGGTTTTGAAGTGATCGGTCTTGCTTATAAGGATGAGCCAAAAAATGCCTTGGCGTTTTTAATGCGCAATGGCAATCCCTATGCACGCATTGGTGTCGATCTCTCGGGACGCGCAGCAATTGATTGGGGGGCTTATGGTGTGCCAGAGAGTTTTTTGGTGCGCGGTGATGGGGTGATTGTGCGCAAATATATTGGCCCACTCACCGCCATTAATCTGGAGACAGATCTGCGTGCTCTGGTGTTGCACCCGTCTGCGTCTGCGCCCTAGTTTTTAGTGATCTTCGTCCTCGCCAGTTATTTCCTGACATGTATAACCGATAAAGCAGGCTTTATTGTCCTGTGTCGGAATGAAGTTCACAATGGTTTGCTCAGATGGTGTGCAAAACGAGCGGTCACGGACATAACGATCATATAAATCAGGTCCCGTGCGCATGACGACGGCGCCCTGTTGGCTCACCATAGCCCGCGCTGCATCGCAGGTCATGGTCAGAGAGAGGGGGCGGCTTTGTGCATGAGCAGGGGTTGCCAGAGCAAGGCCGATGAGCGCAAGACCGATTATGTGATGGGAATGGGTAAGGTTCAATTGAGACATGGGTGATCCTCCATAACTTCATCTGGATTGGGTACATAAGGACATTGCTTTAGATTACCAATGATCGCCGTGATCCTCATCTGATGTGCTGTGCTCCATAATCAAGGGCAGTTGAAGAAAAGCAAAAATAATGGATAGGGGCATGGTCCCAAAGACTTTGAAGCTGACCCAAAAATCCTCCGTTTGCGTGCGCCAGATCACTTCATTGAGCACGGCAAGGAAAATGAAAAACAGCCCCCAGCGAAAGCTTAGGATGCGCCAGCCCTCGTCATCAATATCAATGACAGTATCAAAGACGAGGGGCAGGAGAGGCTTGTCAAAGACAAGTCCGCCAAGCAAGGTCAGGCCAAAGAGAGCATTGAGAATTGTGGGCTTAATTTTGATAAAGAGCGTATCATTGAAATAAATGGTGAGTCCGCCAAATATGATCACGGCCCCTGCGGTTACAATCGGCAGTAAGGGAATATGGCGTGTGAACGCATAAGAAAGTGCGAGCGATAATAAGACGCTGACAATCAAAATAGAGGTGGCGGGGATCAGCCCCAAGCGCATATTGGCGATGAAGAATAATAATAAGGGCCCAGCTTCAAGCACGAGTTTGAGCAAAGGCGAATGGCGCCAATCGTCCTCTTCAGTGTCTGGAGAGGGTTGAAGGGGCGCTGCTTCCTCAGCTTTTATGTCGTGATGTGATGGATCATTTTTATCATCATGCGTCATGGTCAGTACTTTCAATGGACGCGCCAATAATGGCTTGTGCAAAATCATGGGCGGTGAAGGGTTCGAGATCATTCATGGTTTCACCTACACCGATGAAATGAATGGGCAGTTTAAATTGCGCGGCGATGGCCACTAAAATACCGCCGCGTGCTGTGCCATCAAGCTTTGTCATGACAAGACCTGTCACACCCGCGGTTTTGCCAAAGATCTCAACTTGGTTGAGCGCATTTTGGCCGACAGTGGCATCAAGCACCAATAAGACAGCATGGGGCGCGCTGGGAATGGCTTTTTTCATCACGCGGACAATTTTTTCAAGTTCCGCCATGAGTTCTGTGCGGTTATGTAATCGCCCCGCTGTGTCCATTAAGACGACATCAGCATTCATGGCTTGCGCTTCAATGAGGGCATCATACGCAAGCCCTGCGGCATCAGCGCCATGCGCGCGTGCTATGACATGCGCACCCAAACGCTCGCCCCAGATTTGCAATTGCTCAATAGCCGCCGCACGAAATGTATCACCAGCTGCGAGCACAATTTTTTTGCCTTCAGCACCAAAGAGCGCAGCTAATTTGCCAATGGTGGTGGTTTTGCCTGATCCATTCACGCCCACAACCAAGATCACATAAGGCTTTTGTGCGGTATCAATGGTGAGAGGTTTGGCATAGGGTGTCAGGATCTCTTCAATCTCATGCGCAATGAGTGTTTTCACTTCATCGGTGCTGATATCTGTGTCGTGCCGCTGCGCGCTGAGTGCGTGGGTAATATGAGTGGCGGTGGCAACGCCCAAATCGGCCCGAATTAAAATATCTTCGAGATCATCAAGCACAGCGCGATCAATTTTGCGCTTGGTTAGAATATCCGTTAATCCCTGACTGAGGGCATGAGAGGAACGCGCAAGGCCTGAATTGAGGCGTTGCCACCATTTGCGGGGGGGCTCGTGTTCTTGTGCTTGGTCTTGAGTGTGTGCCGTTTCGCCTTTTGCGGGGCTCTGTGTTACAGAGCCAAAGAGGCGGCCCAAGAAACCCCTGCTTGGTTTAGGTGTGGCGTCGTCAGTGTCCATCTCTTTTCATCCTTGGCTCCCTCTTCGATAAACTGTTGTGCATGAGACTGGAAGACGTATCTGACCTTCTTTTATATCGCGATGGCCTGATGTTGGTCGTCAATAAGCCTGCCGGCTTGGCTGTTCACAGGGGGCCAAAGGGTGGGCTGACCTTTGATAGCTATTTTGATCAATGGCGATTTGGTCTGCCGCGCGCCCCCGCTTTGGCGCATCGGCTGGATCGGGACACATCGGGCTGTCTGATTTTGGGTCGTCATCGTAAGGCACTTGATAAGCTTGGCCTTTTATTCAAGCAAGGCAAAATTGCCAAAACCTATTTTGCAATAGTTGAAGGCCATATTGAGGCCGATGAGGGCTTGATTGATCTGCCCTTAGCGCGGCTTGATGCCAGCCGAGGCTGGTGGATGAAAGTTGATCCCGCTGGCTTGCCGTCACAAACGCGCTATCAGGTGCGCGGGCGCGCTCGGATAGGGGCGCGCGCTTTGACCTTTGTTGCGCTTTATCCTTTGACCGGTCGTACACATCAATTGCGCGTTCATTGCGCCTCGCAAGGCTGGCCCATTGTGGGTGATGCCGTCTATGGGCGCGGTGCGCGTGAAGGGCACGAGGGATATGAGATGCTTCATCTTCTTGCCCGCGCGGTCAGCGTGCCTCTCTCCGCCAATAAGCCAGCCATTGAGGTGCAAGCTCCCATTCCCGCACATATGCATGAGTTAATGGCGGCCTGCGGCTTTGATGTCATGGCTGATCATGCGCATATGGCCACAGCTCATGCGCACCAAGCGCCATAAAGCTCATTGTCCTGCCGATGCGTCACACGCACATGGCCCAAATGTCCACTGGGATGATCAAGCCTGATGGGTGTGAAATCAGCCGCGCGGGCGATGCCGCCGCGCTCCGTTAATACAGGTAGAATTTTGCCGATGTGCTGATCAAGATGGCGCACATAGGCCTCAGCCGCTTTCTCGCGTAACACACGCGCCCGCTCTTTGATGATGGAGCCATGAACGGGCGGCATTTTTGCTGCTGCTGTGCCCTGACGTGGCGAGAAAGGAAAAACATGAATAAAACTCAGTCCACATTCATCAATCAAATTGAGTGATTGAGTGAACATCTCTTCAGTTTCCGTGGGAAAGCCCGCAATAAGATCGGCTCCAAAACTCATATCTGGACGCAGACGGCGAATGGTGGCGCAAAAATCAATCGCATCTTGCCGCAGGTGACGGCGTTTCATACGTTTGAGAATGAGATCATCACCTGCCTGCAAGGAGAGATGTAGATAAGGCATTAAGCGCTCATGTTCAGCAAAAGCGCTGATCAGATCATCATCCGCTTCAATGCAATCAAGCGATGAGAGGCGCAATCGCGCAAGCTCCGGCACAAGGGTTAAAATCTGTTTGACCAAAGCACCAAGTTTGGGCGCGGCTGGCAGATCATGTCCCCATGAGGTCAGATCAACACCTGTGAGAACAATTTCATGAAAACCGCGCGCCACCAAAGTGCGGATTTGCTCAACCACATGGCCCGCAGGGGCTGAGCGTGCAGGGCCACGCCCAAAGGGAATGATGCAAAATGTGCAGCGGTGATCACAGCCATTTTGCACTTCAACAAAAGCGCGCGTATGGCCATCGCGATGATCAACATGCAGCATGGGCGCAAAAGCTGAAGCTGTTTCGGTGAGACTGTCCCAATCATTGACGCGCACACGTTCATGTGACGTTGCAAGAGAGGCCCATGTGGCGGCGTGTGTTTTGCGATCATTGCCGATGATGTCGCTGACTTCACTCATGGCCGCAAATGTCTGTGGCTCAATTTGCGCAGCGCATCCCGTCACGACAATGCGTGCATGGGGATGAGTGCGCGCCATTTTGCGAATGGTTTGTTTCGTGTCGCGCACGGCTTGCGCTGTGACAGCGCAGGAATTGATAACAATGAGTTTTGATGGTTGCGCGCGGTCAGCGGGCTCATAAGCACGGAGTGCATGTTTGATCGCGTCTGACTCAACCGAATTCAAACGACACCCCAAGGTGATAACCTCAACATCGGGAGCAGATGGCGTAGATGACTGTGGTGGTGCGCTGGGATGATCGGTCATGATGCGCTATCAGGCAGGCGTGTTAAAGAGTTCAGCGGCAAAGCGGTCTTCAAATTCAAGCTCAACCGCGCCACTCATAATGACATGTTGATCATCGCGCCATTCAATAATGAGATCGCCGCCCGGCAGATGAAGTGTTGCGCGTCTATCAGTCAAATGGCGGCGCACAGCCGCCACAAGTGTTGCACATGCCGCAGAGCCACAGGCACGGGTCAGGCCTGCTGACCGCTCCCAGACATCGAGCTTGATATGAGCGCGATCAATGACGCGCGCAAAAGATACATTCACACGTTCAGGAAAGAGCGGGTCATGTTCGATGCGTGGCCCCCATTGGCGCAGATCAGGCATGATATGAGCGGCGTCAAGAAAAAAGACAGCATGGGGATTGCCCATATTCACCCCTACAGCAGGGGGCAATTCCGTCCACGTGGCATCATAGATGTGGGTGGTGTCGGCAATCTCATGCGCTAAGGGAATATCATTCCATGCCAGACGGGGCATCCCCATATCAATACTGTAATGCCACTCATCAAGACGTCTGCATGTGAGCAGACCTGCCTCTGTTTCAAGCGTAAGATGTTCATCTGATGTGGCGTGCATAAGGCTCCAAGCAACGCAGCGCGTTCCATTGCCGCAGGCCGATGATAAAGTGCCATCATTGTTAAAGATGCGCATAAAAGCGGCCGTGCCCTCAGTGCGCGGGGGCTCAAGAACCATGAGTTGATCATAGGCAAGGCGTGGGTCGCGGGCGATGGCGCGGGCATGGTCAGGCAGGAGATGAAGCCCGTCATGGCGCAGATCAACGACGATGATTTCATTGCCGATGCCGTTCATTTTCAGAAAGGGATGCTGGGCTAATGGATGGGGGCTGGTCGCCATGGACGTTCATATCCTGTTCAAGTCTGTCGTCTATATAATGCAAATAGGGCGTTGGTGCCATGATCTTGCTGTTTTTAGCAGGCATGAAAACATGACGCTTGTTTAGGCTTGCTCGAATCGGTGCGCAGGCGATAGGTGAAGAGCTGATATGATGATGCGAGGGCAGATGATGGCTGGCTGTAACGCTGTGTTGGGGTGTTTCAAGCTCGAGAGAGCTTGGCTCTTAGGCTCCGCTTTTGCTCTGGTTTTATGTGCTTGTGCGGGTGCTTGGGCGCAAACGTCCACCCCCTCGCCGACGGCACCTGTTGCAGACGCGCCCAGCTCACATTCATCATCACCCAATGAGGGGACGACAGCGGCTCCCGCACCCCCTAACGCAGCTTCACCCGCGCCTTCACCTGCCCCCGCACCTTCACCCTCGCCTGCACCTGCTCTTGCGCCCGCGCCCGCGCCGAGTTCTGAGCTTAATTCCGATTCCGCTCCCGCTTCGGGTGATGCGTCCAATGGGCGTATGTTAGAGCTTCCAGCTAAGCCAGCTCTTATTTTGGCGGGCACCGCAGATTGGGATGATGGCCTCTCCACTTTAATGGGCGCAGTTAAAAAAATACGTAGTGAAATCAAAAGGTTGAACTTGACCGAGGATGGGCGCCCGATGGCTCTCTTCTTGTCAACGGATGATCAGGGATTTCGATTTGAGGCTATGGTGGCCGTCACATCTGCGCCTGAGGCCAATAGCGCGCTTTCGGGGGGTATTAAGCTCGGCAAAACACCTTCGGGCAAGGTCATGCGTTTTGAGCACCATGGCTCTTATGATGATATCGATTCAACTTATGAAGCCATTACCGCTTATCTCGATGAAAAAGGGATCGATGCGCAAAATCGTTTCGTTGAGGAATATATGAACGACCCCAAGGGCTCGGATGATGAGGACATGACTGTCAATATTTATGTCTTTTTGAACCCCTAGGGGTGGGGGATGTCCGTCCCGTGCGGCAGGCTCTTGGCGTTATCAAGGCAGGTCTTAAGTTGACTCTTGCCCGCCAAGCCCCTAAAAACAGGCCATTCTCTTGAAAAGAGATTTTATGAGCTCCCGCCTCATCCCCTGAGATGAGCGGACAACGTCCAGCAGCGCTTTGCGCCCCTGGGCGGCATTTGTGTTTGTCTGTGTGGCCACAGGCATGTGGAGAGATGAATGTTTGACGCCTTGAGCCAAAAACTCTCTGGCATTTTCGACACGCTGAGGGGCCGAGGGGCACTGAGCGAAGACGATGTCAATGCGGCTATGCGTGAAGTGCGTCGCGCTCTCCTTGACGCCGATGTGGCGATCGATGTTGTGCGTTCATTTATAGATAAAGCCCGCGCGCGCGCCATTGGCGCAGAAGTGCTCAAATCGGTCACGCCCGGGCAAATGGTGATTAAAATTGTCAATGATGTCTTGATTGACACATTGGGCACGCAGGCCGAGCCGATTCATCTTGAGGCCGTGCCACCTGTTGCAATTATGATGGTGGGTTTGCAAGGCGCGGGTAAAACAACCACAAGCGCTAAAATTGCCAAACGCCTATCTGAGCGCATGAAGCGCAAAGTGCTGATGGCTTCGCTTGATGTGAAGCGTCCTGCCGCGCAAGAACAATTGGCGGTGTTGGGTCGTCAGATCGGCATTGACACTTTACCGATTATTGCTGGTCAAACCCCAGTGCAGATTGCGCGCCGTGCTGAAGAGGCTGCGCGGTTGCAAGGCTATGATGTCGTGCTGCTTGATACAGCAGGGCGCACACATATTGATGAGCCGCTGATGGCGGAGATGGCGGAGATCAAAAAGATTGCCCGCCCGCATGAAATTTTATTGGTGGCCGATGCGCTCACGGGTCAAGATGCGGTCAATCTCGCTAAAAACTTTGATGAGCGTGTTGGTATAACTGGCATTGTGCTGACGCGCACAGATGGTGACGGGCGCGGTGGTGCTGCTTTGTCCATGCGTGCGGTGACGGGTAAGCCGATCAAGCTTATTGGGACCGGCGAAAAAATTGATGATCTCGACGAGTTTCATCCCAGCCGAATTGCGCAGCGCATTTTGGGCATGGGCGATATTGTTTCGCTCGTTGAAAAAGCTGCCCAGACCATTGATGCTGAAAAAGCCCAACGCATTGCTGAGAAAATGCGCAAGGGCAAATTTGATTTGGATGATATGGCCGAACAATTGGCGCAGGTCGAAAAAATTGGCGGCCTTGGCGGCATATTGGGCATGCTTCCTGGTGTGGCTAAAATCAAAGATCAAATTTCATCTGCGCGTCTTGATGATAAAGTCATCAAACGTCAGCGCGCTATTATTTTATCAATGACACCCAAAGAGCGGCGCAACCCTGATCTGCTCAAGGCCTCACGCAAAAAACGTATTGCGAGCGGTTCAGGTGTGCGTGTTGAAGATGTCAATCGTTTGCTGAAACAGCATCGTGCTATGGCTGATATGATGAAAGCCATGGGCGGGGCCAAGCGTGGGCCCATGAGTCAGATGGCAAATATGTTTGGTCTTGGTGGCGGCATGCCATCACCCGAGCAATTAGCTGATATGCAAAAGCAGATGGGTGGCGCAGCGCCATCTCTGCCTGATGCGCCCCCGCCTGCGGCTTTGGGTGCGTCTCCCCCTCTCGCCACTCCGCCTCTTGGGGGATTGAGTGGTTTATCAGGATTGGGCAGCAAATTGCCCGGTCTTGGTGGCGGTTTCCCTTTTGGTAAAAAGAAGTGAAGCCTTGATGAGATATTTGAATGTAACGACAGTTTGTGAAAGGAAAATCAATGTCGCTTAAAATTCGTTTGTCGCGTGGTGGTGCTAAAAAGCGTCCCTTTTATCGTATCGTAGTTGCGGATTCACGCATGCCGCGTGATGGCCGTTTCATTGAAAAGATCGGCACTTTTGATCCATTGAAGGCAAAAGATGCAGCTGATCGTTTGGTTATGGACGCGGAGAAAGCAAAGGCATGGATTGCTAAGGGTGCGCAGCCCACAGATCGCGTTGCTCGTCTGCTCGAAACACTTGGCGTTGGCAAGCGTGCGGCGCGCAATAATCCTGAGAAGGCAAAGCCAAAGAAGAAGGCGCAAGAGCGCGCTGCGGCTTTGGCAGCGGCATCAGCTGCTGCAGCTGAAGCACCTGCTGCCTCAGAATAGAAAGAGTGAGGGATGGCTGGTGATCACACAAATCAGCCATCATCATCATCCCTGCGTGGTGATGATGGATCATTGGTGCTAATGGGGCGTTTTGGTGCGCCCCATGGCATACGTGGTGATATAAAGCTGACCTCTTTCGCCTCTGATCCTCTTGCGCTCTTGCGTTATGAGGGTCTTAGATTTGATGATGGGCGTGAATTGAGCTTCACCCATATGCGGTTGATCCGCGACAATCTCTGTATTGCGCATATTAAAGGCATTGATCAACGCGATCAGGCCCAAGCTTTGACGGGGCGCGATATTTTTATCAAGCGCGCGGATTTGCCTCCGCCCCAGCCAGATGAATTTTACATTAGCGATCTCATTGGTCTTGAAGCGCGTGATGAGCAAGGCCATGTGCTTGGTCATATCCGCGATGTCGTCAATTATGGTGCGGGGGATATTTTGGAGATGACACGCGTTGATGGCGAGGTGGTGTTGATCGCTTTCACGCGCGCTCATGTTCCTCATGTCGATTGCGCGTCTGGTTTTGTCACAGTGCTCGTGCCCGTTGACGTTAACGGCGAGCCCGAGCCATAGGCGCTCTTATGTTCACAGCGAGTATTTTCACACTTTACCCCCAGATGTTCCCCGGCCCGCTCAGTCATTCGCTCGCGGGTGACGCATTGACGCGAGAGCTCTGGTCGCTGCACACGCATAATATACGCGCCTTTGGTGAGGGGCGTCATAAAGTCGTTGATGATCGTCCTGCTGGTGGTGGTGCGGGCATGGTGTTGCGCGCTGATATTGTGGCGGCGAGCCTTGATGCGCATTGCGCAAGCGATGATCCGCGCCCGCGCTTGCTGATGAGCCCGCGTGGCGTGCCGCTCACGCAACATATGGTGCGCTCTTATGCCGAGGGGCCAGGGCTGATTATTGTGTGCGGAAGATTTGAAGGCGTTGATGAGCGCGTCATCACAGCGCGTGGCCTCACCGAGGTCTCGGTAGGGGATTATATTCTCTCTGGTGGTGAAATGGCCGCCCTCACATTGCTTGATGCCTGCGTGCGCTTGTTGCCGGGGGTTATGGGCAAGGAAGCCTCTGGGCTTGAGGAGAGTTTTGAAACCGGTCTTTTGGAATATCCTCACTACACCCGCCCGCGCACATGGGAGGGGCAGGACATTCCACCCGTTCTCCTGTCAGGTCATCATGAAGAGATTGCTGCGTGGCGCAAAAGCCAAGCACAGGCTTTAACGCGGCTTAGACGGCCAGATTTATGGTCAGCATGGCAAAAAGAGAGGGGTGGGGGTGTAAAATAAGCCCCAAACCCCTCGACAAAGCGGGGGGGCTCCTGTATGAGACCGCATCCAACTAAAACAGCGTTCCGAAACGCTCGCCTTAGGCGAAACGGAGTTATGACGATGAATGTGATTGAACAAATTGACGCCGAACAAATTGCTAAGCTTAAGCAATCAAAAGATATTCCAGCTTTTCAACCCGGCGATACAGTGATCGTGAATGTGAAGGTCAAAGAAGGCGAGCGCACACGCGTGCAGGCCTATGAGGGCGTATGCATTGCGCGTAATGGCGGCGGCCTCAATGAGAGCTTCACTGTCCGTAAGATTTCCTATGGTGAGGGTGTGGAGCGTGTCTTCCCGCTCTATTCACCAAATATCGACTCCATCAAGGTCGTGCGTCGCGGTAAAGTGCGTCGTGCAAAGCTTTATTACCTGCGTGATCGTCGCGGTAAATCAGCGCGTATCGCTGAGAAGATGGAAACAGCTGCTGAAAAAGCATTACGCACAGAAGCTAAAGCTGCCAAAAAGGCAAAGGCCAAAGCTGAGGCATAATTCTCTTGTGCTAAGAGTTCAAACGCGGTCCTCTGGGGCCGCGTTTTTTTATGGGCGATGATGATGAGTGCATTTTGTGTTGTCTTGACCAGTGTGGGCAATCGCGATGAGGCTGAGCGTTTAACAGCATTGGTGCTTGAGGCGCGGCTTGCGGCCTGTGTGCAGATTATGGGAGTTGAGAGCCATTATCGCTGGGAGGGCGCTCTTCGCAGGGATGATGAATGTGTGTTGATCATGAAAGCGCAAAAGGCCGATTATGCCGCGCTGGAGACATTCATCAGTCGGAATCATCGTTATGACGTGCCTGAGATCATATGCCTTGATGTGAGCGGGGGCTTTGCGCCTTATCTCGCCTGGGTTGCGCAGGCAACAAGAGGCGGGCGCGACTAGCGTTTGTTGCCTTTATAATGTGGCGTTGAGCAGCCAGCGGTGGCCAAAAGGGTCTCTAAAAACCGCAAAACGTGTCCCCCAAAAGGAATGAGTGGGGTTGGTCTCGGCTTTGGCGCCCATAGATAAGGCGCGGGCAAAAATATCATCCACCTCCTGTGCGCTGTCATATTCGAGGCTGACCGAGGCCGTCACAGCTTCGCCGGGTACGGGTGGGCGGGTATAGTTAAATTCAGGGAAGGCATCGGAGAGCATGAGAGCGCCGCCATTAATGTCCAATTCGCAATGCATAATGCGCAGACCATCGAGGGAGGGCATAAGAGCGCGTTGCGTGGCCCCAAATACGCCGACGTAAAAGGCAATGCCAGCGGCGGCGGGGGTAATGGTTAGATAAGGGGCGATGCGGGGGCGGTCCATAACAACTCCTGATTGATGCTTACAATGAAGAGCTGGAAGAAAATTACAAGTCCCGCTTTCCCTTGAGGCAGGGAGAGGGTAGAAAATCCGCAAAAAGGGGTGGTCATCGCCCGCCGTTCAGCGCTACAAAGGGGTTAAGGGGTCGCCCGACAACCAAAGGAAGTAAAATCATGGTTCAGGCAAATAAGGCACGCACACTTTATGATAAAATCTGGGACGATCATGTCGTCGATACCCAGCCTGATGGCACATGTCTGATTTATATTGACCGCCATCTCGTGCATGAAGTGACGAGCCCGCAGGCTTTTGAGGGCTTGCGTATGTCTGGACGCCGTGTGCGCGCACCCGAAAAGACATTGGCGGTGGTTGACCATAATATTCCCACCACAGATCGTCATGCGCCCATCACTGATCCCGAGAGCAAAGCGCAAATTGAGCAATTGGCGAAAAATGCCGCTGACTTTAAACTCGAATATTATGATGGCCTCGATAAGCGTCAGGGTGTTGTTCACATCGTTGGCCCTGAGCAAGGCTTCACTTTGCCTGGCACAACGATTGTCTGTGGCGATAGTCATACATCAACCCATGGTGCGTTTGGTGCTTTAGCGCATGGCATTGGCACATCGGAAGTTGAGCATGTCTTGGCGACACAAACTTTATTGCAGAAAAAAGCCAAAAATATGCGCGTGACTGTTGATGGTCAGTTGCCCAAGGGTGTGACTGCCAAAGATATTATTTTGGCGATCATTGGTGAAATCGGCACGGCAGGTGGCACTGGTTCGGTGATTGAATTTGCGGGTGAAGCTATTCGCTCGCTCTCCATCGAAGGGCGCATGACTGTATGCAATATGACGATTGAAGCTGGCGCGCGTGCAGGTCTCATTGCGCCTGATGAAAAGACATTTGCTTATTTCAAAGATCGCCCAAAAGCACCAAAAGGCGCAGCATGGGATCAAGCTGTGGCCTATTGGTCAACACTGCGCAGTGATGAAGGCGCGCATTTCGATAAGGAAGTGCATCTTGATGCTTCAAATCTGCCCCCGCTTGTCACATGGGGAACATCACCCGAAGATGTCGTGACGATTAATGGCACAGTGCCTCATGTCAGCGATGGTAAAACCGACGCGCAAAAGGCCAAAATCGCACGCGCTTTGGATTATATGGGTTTGAAGGGCGGCGAGACCATGACCGATCTGAGTGTTGATCGTGTCTTTATCGGCTCATGCACGAATGGGCGCATTGAAGATTTGCGCGCTGCAGCGGCTGTTGCTCAAGGCCATAAGGTTAACCCACGTGTGAACGCGATGGTTGTGCCCGGTTCTGGTTTGGTGAAAGAACAGGCTGAAGCCGAAGGACTCGATAAAATTTTTATTGCGGCAGGCTTTGAATGGCGCGAGCCCGGCTGCTCTATGTGCCTTGCGATGAATCCTGACAAACTCGCCCCAGGTGAGCGTTGCGCTTCAACCTCAAACCGCAATTTTGAGGGGCGTCAGGGCTTTCGTGGGCGCACACATCTTGTCTCACCTGCTATGGCTGCCGCCGCTGCAATTGCAGGGCATTTTGTGGATGTGCGCACATTTAAGGCCTAGGCTTTATATCCATTCTCAGATCAACGAAAGCCGGAGTGTTGACTCCGGCTTTTTTGCAATTGACCCCTTATATTGATTTTAGATTTGACCCAATGCGATGACAGGCGTGTTGAGACATGCCTCACTCATCCCTGCGGATATGCAGGTGATCACGACATTGATCTATACCGCATTCGCACGTCCGCCTCTCATCTCAGATCTATTCTGTGACGATCTCTGCACTTTAGTCAGCTTTTATTCATTTATCTTGGGGCATGATAGGCATCATCGCTTAGGAGGCGTTCGTGGCCCATCATCTTCTCTGTCAATCTTTTCCCAACCGCGGTTATGCTCCACGCTTGATGTCAGCATTGCTTATGTCTGCGTGTGTTTTTATCTTTGGGTTGACAAATCTGCACGCTGAAGATGGTGACAAAGATGAACATCGTCACCCCAAATCAGACTCGCGCCCTGAGCCACAACGTCCTGAGCCACAGCGTCCACAGCCACAACGTCCTGCGCCTGAGCGCCCAGCACCACACCCAGCGCCGCCCCCTGCGCATATAAACCCGCCACCTCAATCGCGCTTTGAGCCACCCCCTGCGCAAAGACCGGCTCCACAGCCTTTTGTGCATCATGAAGATGAGCGCAATGGTGGTGAGCCCCGTCCATATGGTGATGACAATCACCCGCATCCCGTTATGACTTTTAATCGCCCGTCAGGACCGCCACCTCATGATCGCCCGCCCTCAGATTGGCGCGCGCATCGTGGTGATTGGCATCAACTTGGCGAGGGGTGGCGACCCCCTGCGGTGTATATGATGTTTCAAAATAATTATCGCTTTTGGGAGCCGCCGCCACCCCTGCAGATGCGTTATTTTGGCCCGCCTCTCTATGTTAATGGTGTGAATTTTATGCCGGGTTGCTCATCGCGTGCACGACAGGCATGGGATGGTGGGGGATGGTGGCATGAAAGCACAACGGAAGTGTGCTTTGCTGATTATCAATTCCCTGAGCCTGCGGGCACTTATCGGGATCGGCAAGATTGCGTGGTCTCAGTTGGCTATCGTTATATAGGTGATGTCTGGTGGCGCCGTCAGGTGACCCGCACATGTTATTATTTTGCGGGATAATTCTTGTTCGTTTGTTTTAATAACTGCATTTAATTTTATTATTGTCTGGAACGAAAATGAATTTCAAAAGATTAACTGTCGTGGCCTCAATGGGGCTGGCGTGTGTTTTGATTTTAACTAATGCCCATGCTGATGAGCATAAGCGCAGACGTGGGCGCCCTGCTGCACATCATTCCTCGCATCCAGCTCCACGACGCCATGCAGCGCCCCATCGGCCATCGCGTCCGTCCCGACCTCATGGCCATCCACATGCGCATGGGCCAACTCGCCCGCGCGGCCCTGCACGTGTTCATGGCCCCGCGCCTATGTCGCCATCTACGCCTCGCGCTGTCATTGCGCCTGCGCCACGAACAGAGCATATCGTCGCGCCCGCTCATGCGGCACCACCGCCAGCCGCTGGTTCCTTGCGAGTTCAGAATTTTGGTCCGCGCCAAGCACCGCCGCGTGAGCAATGGGGGCGCGGTGATTGGCATCGAGGGCTTGATGTCAATGTCAATGTGAACATCAATAATGGCGGTTGGCGCCCGCCCGCTCTTGTGGTGCTCACAAGCCCCTCCTATCCCCTGTGGTATGAGCCCCGCCCGATTGTTGTGAATTATTATGGCCCACCCATTTATTATGGCGGTGTGAGTTTTGTGCCTGGGTGCTCATCACGCAAAAGCGAGGGGTGGGATGGCTATGGTTGGTGGCATGAGACACAAGTTGAGACCTGCTATGCCAATTATGTCATTGATACACCCTCAGGCACATATCGTGATCCCCGTGGCTGTGTTGTCACGACATCGGTGGGGCCCTATGGGCCTGATTGGTGGCGTCGCCAAATCTCCCGCACCTGTTATTTTTACGCGGGTTAGCGTGGGGTTTTCTTTGAAAGAGATGGGCTGGGGGAAGAACCCCAACCCGTTTGTTTGATATTTTATATAAGCGCTAAAGACCACCATCGCCGCTTCCTTGGCCCGCGTTGAAAAAGCGAAGGATATTGGCTGCAATTCCAGGCTCCCATCTGCCGGTGTGATGTTCTATCCCGTCAGCGATTGCTCCTCCCAGCTCAGCCTCAGTAGCGCGTATTGCTGGCTGCACATCAAAAGCAGGTCCCACATCCGTTACTCGCCCGTTGGTTATAACACATCTCATTCCAAATAGACGCATGAGAATATATTGAGCGAGCTGCGTGCCAGTCAGGCCAGATGTTCTATCTTCCGGAGTAGTGTCGTAATCATAATCATCAATGAAGTTATTTAGAATACGAATAAATTCATTTACGGCTGCAATTGGGTGGCCGTCACCACCATTGGTAGCTGTTCTTGAAAATCTAAAAATTGCCGTCAAAAACGTTTCAATATAAACATTAAATTTAGATTCTCTTATTTGATTTAGCGTTAAATTATTATTGTTGAAAGCAATAATAGCTATAACATCGACAATAAATCGATTATTATGAGAGAAAAAATCAATTCTGCTAAACAGATGATAAACATAATCTAATTGCTGATTTGTCCATGTACGTTGCTCTTCCGCATTTGGCATTCGTCCATGCCGAAGATAGAATTGTCTCACATATTGAGTCACAGCATTTTGAAAGTTATATACTGGCGTGTTGCCCGTAGCCCTATCGAGTGCGCGATTAAAATCTTGCTGATTATAAATTCCATTTGGATGTTCATCTTCATTAACCAGCAAATGGCGTTTTCCGGGCGCGCCAGCGATTGTGATGCCAGCTGCGTGCAAGGCATTTATAAGTTTGCTTATCCATATTTTATTTCTGCTTTTTTCTACGTCTGTTTTACCAATGCCATGTTCGATGAGATTGAGAATATCTTGCAGATATGTACTCTCCTGCAACGTGCCCTTCATCGCTCCGCCCACATCATAAGTGCTGAGATAGCCGACAAGAACTTGCCCAGCCATAGTGATTTTGGCCTGCTGGTCGGCTTCATTTAAATAAGTGCCGGAGTGAACAAATTGAGCGCGCTCTCGCAGCAGAAATTCCTCGACATCAGCCAGATCATAAAGTGCTTTATATGTTGTGGGCACGCTCCAGCCATAAGTGCCTTTGGCGAGTGAGGCAGGGAGTTTGCGGTCTCGCAATGTGCCACGGGAATCTGTGGGATGAACAAAACCATAGATTTCCTTATATTGAACGATGCCGCTGTCACCGGCGATCAGGCCATATAATGAGCGTCCAGAACTCAAATGAGTTGAGAAGAGTTCCGAGATATTGGACACGGCATTTTTCAAATATGAATGCGCTGCCATCCACGCTTCTATGATGCCGGCGGTGAGGCCTTGTTTGACATTCATATTTTGGTGTGCGGCCCAGTTTTTTATATCATTATAATATTTAAGCAGGCTTGCGGCATCATGCTGGGCTGATTGCGCCAGATCATCATAGGGATGATAGCCTTTTGGCGCCTTTGGTGTGGTGATGGTTGTTGTTGTTGTCTTGTTATTATCTTCATAATAAAAATTATAAGTGGCGCCAGCGGCCAGATAGGCATCAACATGCCAGGCAATCTCACCCATTGCTGAATAATAATTTTTGTCTATTTGTATGGCATCGCCTTTGTCGGGGGCCGTTCCTGAAATATCAATTGCTTCAGAATCGGGCGTAATGATATCGCCAACGAGATGCCAGGCATCATGCGCTTTGTCCCATGACACGGAAGCATGTTGGGCATGGCCGAATATTCCCCAAAACTGAACTTGATGAGGATGATTTGCGTCCCACGCAGATGTTGATTGAGATAGAGGTAAAGACGAATTATTGGATATAGAAGACATCATGAACTCCAAAATAAAATTAATATTTTTTTATCTAAAAAAATAAACTTTATGTGCCGCCAATGCACTGTCAATGCGGGAGGCAACATAATGGGGAATGTAGGTAATATTTATGATTAATAATAATATCTGCAAAAGCAGATAGATCTAAAACAAAAATCTCGTCTTAAATTTCTGCGCTATAGATTTTGCCAAGCGATCAGCGGCGATGAATTTTGTCATTCTGAATGCGCGTCACACTAAAATATGACTCTTTTGGTGAAGACAAAAATCAATATGGGTTTGATGATATGAGACGATTAGCCCACTTTGATATTATAAAATAATATCGCCAGCTCGCTGATGCGCTTGATGGCGTAGATCCCTCATGGCTGAGCTTCGCGCCGCCCTCATTGATCCCATTGACCCTTTTGAGGGCTCAGACAGTCTTGAGCCGTTCACCCCAAGACCAGCCATTTGCCTCGCTCCATTGTTTTTGTTAAAAGCTGGGCCAGATTTCCAAAGGGGCTTAACCATGGACAAGTTCACCACGCTGACGGGAATAGCGGCGCCACTTAAAATTACCAATATTGACACGGATATGATCATCCCCAAGCAATATCTCAAAACAATCCAGCGCACGGGTTTGGGTAAAGGCTTGTTTTCAGAGATGCGCTATCGTGAGGATGGGTCAGACAATCCTGATTTCGTGCTTAATAAGCCAGCCTATAAGGGCGCCAAAATTTTGGTTGCGGGCGATAATTTTGGGTGTGGCTCATCGCGTGAGCATGCACCTTGGGCTTTGCTCGATTTCGGCATTCGTTGTGTGATCTCCACCAGCTTCGCAGATATTTTTTACAATAATTGTTTTCAGAATGGCATTTTGCCAATCAAAGTGCCTCAGGCTGACCTTGATAAACTCATGGATGATGCGGAGCGGGGCTCCAATGCCACATTAACTGTTGATCTGGAAGCGCAAGAAATTCACGGGCCTGATGGCGGTGTTGTGCGCTTTGACATTGATCCCTTCCGCAAGCATTGCTTGCTCAATGGCCTTGATGACATTGGTCTCACCATGACCAAAGACACAACAATTAGCGCGTTTGAAAAATCTAAAACCAGCCAGCATCCGTGGCTGTAAAATCCTATATTTAAATCTTGTGCTCAGACGTAGGCGCGTTACCATGGGGATATGGTGATGCGCCTTTGTCTTTTGTGTCTTTTGTTGATCGGCTTTGGTGCGAACTGTGTGTCCGCGCGCGCTGATTTTGATTCATGTGTGAGCGCATTAAATGCGCGCGCCGTGGGACAGGGCCTTAATCCCAGCGCCGTTGATGCCGCATTAGCCAATGTGCATTCAGATCCCGATGTCTTGGCTTTTTTGGATGCACAACCTGAATTTACGACATCGCCATGGGATTATCTTGCAGGTCTTGTTGATGATGAGCGTATTGAGGATGGCCGCAAGCGTTTGGCTCATTATCATGCTGTGCTCGCAAAAGCGCAGAATATGTTTGGTGTTGATCCCGCTATTATTGTGGCGGTATGGGGGGTTGAATCTGATTATGGTCGCTCCATGGGCAAAAGATCACTCGTGCAATCGCTGGCAACGCTCGCCTGTGGTCCGCGGCGGCAAGATTATTTTGCATCTGAATTAATGGCGCTTTTGCGCATTATACAAAATGGCGAGATACAGCCACCTGATTATACGGGGTCATGGGCAGGTGCTTTTGGGCAAACACAATTTATGCCCACAGTCTATCTCTCCACTGCCGTTGATATGGATGGGAAAGGGCGGCGCGATCTCGTCCATTCCGCTGATGATGCCTTGGGTTCAACAGCGCATTATCTGCAGGTCCATGGGTGGACCAAAGGCATGATATGGGGTCTTGAGGTGAAAGTGCCTGATGGCTATAGCGGACCTGAGGGGCGGCGTACCAAAGCCTCACTCGCGCAATGGACCGCGCGCGGCATTAAAGCAATCAATGGGGCCTCGCTAGCGCATACGCGACTTGCAGCAGTGCAAAAATTAGCCTTGATTTTGCCTGCGGGTGCGCAGGGGCCTGCCTTTTTAACAACCCCCAATTTTGATGCGATTTTTTCTTATAACGCGTCTATTTCTTATGCATTGGCGATTGCGCATTTAGCAGATCGTTTAAAGGGCGGTCACGCCTTTGTGACGGCATGGCCCACTGATGATCCGGGGTTGTCGCGGCGGCAGCGGCGGCAATTGCAAGATTTATTGCGCCAGCGTGGTTATGATGTCGGCGACAGCGATGGCGTGATTGGTACAAAAACACGTCAAGCCATTATGCGCGAGCAAGAGCGTGCGGGGCTTGAGGCCGATGGTCATCCCGGCCTGAAAATTTTACATGCTTTAAGCGCGCAATAGGGCGCTATCGTTTCGTCATTTATCAATCTTTAAAGAACATTTGTTAGATTTTTCTATTATGTTCGGGATTGCCGTGATGTCATTTCAGACGCTCGTTTATAAAATATGTTTTGCGTCTATTTATGGTTTTCCTCTCATTTCTTTTCTTTCAAGCCTTGTGATTGCTATTGGATTTTTCTGCTGGCGCCGAATGAGGCGACACAGATCTCCCAATCTGAGAGCGATTATGCGTGGTTTGTTTCCTATGGCCTTGCTGCGGTCTGCATCGTCGCGCGTTGATATGGGATTTGTGGTGGTTTCCACATTAGTGTTTCCCTCTATTGTGGGCTATTTTATTATTTCAGAGCATTTTTTATATGATGTGTTCATGCAGGGATTAACGATTCTTTTGGGATCGCCCACACCCTCAACATT
>Ga0164297_10001008_pt1 | contig 31541 bp, 34 predicted proteins | sample GEODES058metaG_FD_113539 | JGI IMG/M metagenome (GOLD analysis project Ga0164297, IMG submission 113539) | Dystrophic lake water microbial communities from Trout Bog Lake, Wisconsin, USA - GEODES058 metaG | ecosystem: Environmental > Aquatic > Freshwater > Lake | place: USA: Trout Bog Lake... | reverse complement strand
GAATTCGGCAAAAGAAATGGTAAAGACACTAAGCTTGTCCTGCAACGAATCAGAAAATCTGTACAGGGCTATCCTGGAGCAAAAATTGCCATTGCACAGGAAAATGCGGGTCCGCCGGTACAAAAGGATATCAGTATCGAGATCGTTGGCGATAACCTGGATACCCTGGTTAATACCGCTGCACGCCTGAAGAAATTTATCGATCAGCAAAATATTGCCGGTATTGAATTATTGACCCCGGATGTGCAGAATGATAAACCAGAGATCGTTTTTGACGTAGACCGTGAACGTGCAAACCGTGAAGGTATCACTACCGGGCAGATTACACAGTCGCTGGGAGCCAGCATCTACGGGGTTAAAGCCTCCGATTTCCGGAATACCAAAGAGGATAACTACGAGATCGATGTTCGCGCCCAGAAAGATCAGCGTGATAACATAGATGCTATCCGAAACCTGAAAATTACTTACCGTGATTTTGCCACCGGTGGACTTATTCGGCAGGTGCCTATATCGGCATTTACTGATGTGCGTTACACCAATACGTATGCTAATATCAAACATAAGCAACAACGCAGGGTAATTACGCTAACTTCCAATGTAATAAAACCGAACAATGCGAACGTTGTAAACGCAAGCATTTTGCAGGCCATCAATAATTTCAAAACGCCCGATGGTGTAAGTATTCACATGGGTGGTGGTCAGGAAGACCAGGCTGAAGCCGCAACCTTCCTGGGTACAGCATTGGCGATATCATTTGGATTGATCCTGATCATCCTGATGACCCAGTTTAACTCTGTTGGAAAAACTTTCATCATCCTGAGTGAAATATTCTTCAGTATCATCGGGGTGCTGTTAGGGCTGGCACTGTTCAATATGACGATCTCTATCGTTATGACCGGTGTAGGTATAATTGCGCTGGCCGGGGTGGTGGTCCGAAACGGTATCTTATTGGTAGAATTTACCGATATGCTGATAGAACAGGGAGCCAACCTGCATGATGCCGTAGTAGAAGCCGCACGTACTCGTATGACCCCGGTATTACTTACCGCTACAGCTGCAATTTTAGGCTTGATACCTTTGGCAGTTGGTTTTAATATCGATTTTGGCGGACTATTCACCAACTTCAAACCGCATATTTATTTTGGTGGTGATAACGTAGCCTTCTGGGGCCCATTATCATGGACCATGATCTTCGGATTGAGCTTTGCCACCATCATCACATTGATATTGGTGCCATGCTTATACATTATCAGGGTACGCCTTAAAAATGCCATTTCAGGAAATAAAACTGCTGAGCCGCAGGTAAAGGAAACTGAAATTGCACCGATAGCCTAAATCAATAATAACCTGAGCATTTTTCGGGTACAAAATATGATCCCTGCCGGTTGAATCGGCAGGGATTTTTTATCCTCTTAAAGTTATTAAAGGATTGATCTTCTGTCAGTTCCCGGTAAAATCTAGCGCATTATGTAAGCTACAATTTCGCAATTGCTATATTTGACTATTATTTTAGTTTGATCAATAGAAATGGCTTTATATGCCATAATAAAGATACTTCTAAATAAGTAGAGGTGATTGTTTTAGAGTGATTGAAGCACCCTGGTCGTAAGATTGGGGTGCTTTTTTAGTTTTCACTTAACTGCAACATCCGCCAGTTTCTTTTATCGGCAATATTGCCTCCCTGATATTTTAAAGTGATCTCAAAGCTGGTTATATTCTTCGATCCGGGCTGGCCTTTTGCTTCTGCGTATGATTTTACGATGAATACCGAATCAGGCTGTTCTGCACACTGAAACCCTGATTCAGGGAAATAGACATTTTGTGATTTTATTGTCGGCCTCACATACTGTTTAGCTGCCCTGTAAGCGTCTTCGCTACCAGGTGCACCATTCATCAGATCATCGCGGGAACCTGAAAGGGCATAGCGCGTAACAAATATGCTGAAGATAAAAACCAGGATAGTAATAGCGATCAGTCCTTTCTGAAAAAAACGTTTTTTGTGGGCTTTATCTTGTAAATAAGCATTCATGTATTAGTAGGGTAGTTTGGTTAATAAAATTGGTAACATCGGTACGATCATTTAAATTTTTGCTTCAAAGCTTGTTAACCAGGAGTGAAGTCCCCGGTGTATTCGATTGATCTCTTTCGTAAAGCTTTGAGCAAAACACCATGCCGATGGTGGCAATTCCAATCTTTTCTTTAGCATATTTAACGCAAGTTTTATGCCAGAGCTGGGATCAGATTTAAATATACCCCGCTCCGTTTTGTTTGACGGAATGGTTTCATCGGATTTTAAATCAGCATAAAAAAGCCGTCCAGGGCTATTGGGCAATGCTTTTGAACTAACAGACTTCTCGCGTTGTACGTTTGTTTGATCGTGTATTTTTCCAAAATTAGTATTCACTGAAAGGAGAAAGGGTAAAGCTTGCACAACCGACAAATTGCAGTTTCGGGAAAGGATTAACCCAGATTTCGTCCCCAAATGAGATGGATTTGTCTTAATGCTGAAAATTTGCTGGTTACTAATTCCGAATTGGTAAAACCCAAACTGCCGGCTTAAGATGTAAATGTGGTTATTTCCCGTTTCGCTTCTCATTCCTATTATCCACTTCTCTATGCAAAAAACAAATAACCCACAAATATTGCAGCGGCAATACCTGCAAAATCAGCCAGCAAACCATAGGAGATCGCATAGCGCGATTTCTTTACACCCACAGATCCGAAATACAGCGCAACGATATAGAATGTAGTATCGGCTGATCCATTGAAAATGCATCCCAGACGTCCGGCAAAACTGTCGGTTCCATAACTTTGCATGGTAGTGATCATCATTGCCCTTGAACCCGATCCGCTTAAAGGCTTTAGGTAGGCAACCGGCATCGCATCAACAAATCTGGTATCTAAACCTGCTTTAGCCACAACAAAGCGCAAGCTATCATTTAAATATCCCAGCGCACCGCAGCTTTTAAATACAGCAATACCTACCAGCATGGCTACCAGATAGGGGATGATTTTGATGGAGGTTTCAAAACCCGATTTAGCGCCTTCGATAAAAGTTTCGAAAACATTTACTTTTTTGATCAGTGCACCGGTGATGAAAATAACCGGTATCAGGAATAATAAAAAGTTACTTGTTATTTTCGAAAAGGTGCTGATCTGTTCTTTGCTCAAATGTGTAGTGATGTACCATACCGAGCCGGAAATAAACAAGGTAACGCCGCCAAGCCAGCTTATAATTACTTTGTCGAAGAGCCTTATTCGCTGTTTTATGGCTACGGCTATCATGCCAATAACTGCTGAAGCATAGGTTGCAATAATGCAGGGGATAAAAATATCGGTAGGGTCTTTAGCATGCATGATCGCCCGCTGTGCAATGATACTTACCGGAAGCAATTGCATCCCCGATGTAAGCAACACCAGAAACATGATCTGGGCATTGGATGCCTCATCTTTTTTGGGATTAAGTTCCTGCAAGCTGTCCATTGCTTTCAGGCCCAATGGCGTACCGGCGTTTAGAAGTCCGAGTAAATTGGCCGAAAAACTCATCATGATATTACCCATTGCAGGATGATTATCGGGTATCTCCGGAAATATGCGTTTAAAGAACGGACCTACTATGCGCGATAAAAACCGGATTGCGCCGGCTTTTTCACCTATCTTCATAATGCCCAGCCAAAGCGTCATGGCGCCCGCAAGCGGCAGGGCAATATCCATTACCGCAGTTTGAGATGAGCTGAATAAACTATCTACAATTGTCTTGAAGGCGTCGGTATCGCCTAAAAAGATCAACTTCACCAGCGCTATGATAAACGCAATGATAAAAAATGCTATCCAGATATAATTCAGAGCCATCGCTGTAGTTCAGTGCTTGAAGGTAGTGCTAAATTGCAGTACCTTTAAGCCAAACTTTTCCATATCATGGGCTATTTTGTGGATAACCTAACACCTGTAATTACCGGATTTTTGCAAGAGCTTAAAAACAAGCCTGTTGACTGGTCGTACCGTCGTGCGCCGGATAAGTGGTCGAACAAAGAAATCATCGGCCATTTGTGCGATAGTGCCATGATCAATCTGCAAAGATTTATCCGATGCACCTATGAAGAGAATTTCAAATTGATCTATTACCAGAACGAATGGGTCGCTATTCAACGCTATAATGACATGGAAATTAGCGATCTGTTGGAACTTTGGCGTTTGCTCAATACCCAGATCACCAGGGTGCTAAGCCAGTACCCCGAAGACAGATGGCAGGTGCTATGTGATAACGGTAAAGACGAAGAAAGCTTTCATACCGTTGAATTCCTGTCCAACGATTATGTAGAACATCTGGTACATCATCTTCAGCAAATAAAAATCTGAACAAAAACCCCTCAAAACCGGACCGCGCTAATTTTTGAAACTTTTCCCAATCCACCCAATCCAACTACTCCAACCAATACAACCACTCCAACCACCCTCTAATTATACGCCGTGATCCGTTTATCAGGCACTAAATGGATATCATATTCGCGTTTTAGTGGGTCGTAGGGGGCTGTATCAGTAACGGTGATATAAATGGTACCCAGATCTTTTACGACATAGGTTTGTACGTCAACGGTTGTAGATTCTTTGTTGAGGTATTGGGCTATTGAATTATGTATCAGATCGTATTGTGAAAGCACATTGGTTTCCATTTCTATCAACAGCCTTTTGCCGTCTTGTCGTACATTAACATCAATATGTAAATCGCTTGATAATGAACTATATGTCCTGTTATTGGTGCGTGTGTTTTTTATCGTAATGGTATAACCTTTTGCCATCATAAACGTATCAGTCTTTTGAAGGCTGTTTGTAATGATGAATTTCAGATCGTCATACGACAGCAAATGCTTCTGACCAAGGCAATTCAAAACAAAAAACATAGAAAGCAATAACAGCAATTCCTTTTTCATTTAACCAATGTAAGGGTTTTATTTACTAAAAGTCACAATTATGAGCCAGCTAATGTATCAAACGCAATATTCACGAGTAAAAGTTGTAAATTTGAAACTTTTACAAAATGATATGCCAACAATTCAATTATCGCGCGTAAACGGAGATTTCGGTTTCGTGGCTACCGATCAGAACGGACACTCTATAAAAATGGATAGCAGCCCCGAAAGCGGCGGCGAAAATTTTGGTGTACGTCCTATGCAAACGCTGTTAATGGGCCTTGGAGGTTGTTCAGCAATTGATGTGATCAGCATATTAAAAAAGCAGCGCCAGGAAGTTGTGGACTATAAAATGACCATTAGCGGCGAACGCGAAGCCGGTAAAGAACCTTCATTATGGAAAGAGATCAACGTCGAATTTCATTTATATGGTGATATTGATCCTGATAAAGCAAGCCGCGCTGTTGATCTTTCAATCAATAAATATTGTTCGGTAGCAGCTACTCTGATGGGTTCTGGTGCGAGCATTAAAACGCAGGTGTTTGTACACCCTGCTGTTTAAACAAACCAATTATATCTCTTACATTCACGTTAACCATGTCTAAAAAGCTTGACCCTGTTACGCAGGCTATTCGTATTCGTGCAACTCAAACCTCTCAGCACGAACACACTACACCACTATATCTAACCAGTAGTTTTACGTTTGATGAAGCTGAAGCAATGCGTGCGGCATTCGCTGACGAAACTGACGATAATATTTACAGTCGTTTCAGTAACCCCAATGTAGACGAATTTATCGCCAAAATGTGTGCACTGGAAGGTGCCGATGCTGGTTTTGCGACAGCCACCGGTATGAGCGCAATATTTTCATCCATGTTTGCACTTTTGAAGCAGGGCGATCATCTGATTTGCTGCAGCTCGGTTTTTGGAAGTACCCATACGCTGGTTACCAAATATTTACAACGCTTTGGTATTGAAAGCACCCTGGTGCCAGCCGGAGATCCGGCTGCCTGGGAAGCAGCTGTACAAGCTAATTCCAAAATGGTTTACCTGGAAACTCCAACCAATCCGCAGTTGGAAGTAATTGACCTGGAGTGGGTTGGACAATTTGCAAAAAAATATAAGCTGATCCTGAACGTAGACAATTGCTTTGCTACGCCGCTATTACAAAGGCCGATTGATTTTGGTGCCGATCTGGTGGTACATTCCGCTACTAAGTGGATCGACGGGCAGGGTAGGGTACTTGGCGGTGTAATCGTGGGTAATGCCGACCTGGTGAAAGAGATCTATTTATTTTGCCGCAATACTGGTCCATCATTATCTCCGTTTAATGCCTGGATTTTAAGTAAAAGCCTTGAAACCCTTGACGTCCGTATGCAACGGCATTGCGAAAATGCGCTTAATATAGCGCAGGCTTTACAATCTAACCCGCATGTGGCCTGGGTTAAATATCCTTTTTTGCCCGGTCATCCACAATATGATATTGCCAAAAAGCAAATGAAAGCTGGTGGCGGTGTGTTCTGCATGGAACTAAAAGGTGGTCTGGCAGCAGGCCGTAAATTTCTCGATTCGCTGGAACTGCTTTCCGTAACTGCTAACCTGGGAGACTCGCGCAGCATAGCTTCGCATCCGGCTAGTACTACGCATTCAAAGCTTACCGATGCCGAACGCCTGGCTGTTGGTATTACACCGGGTTTGATCCGTATTTCAAGCGGCTTAGAAAAGGCAGAGGATATCCTTGCTGATATTTGCCAGGCCCTGGAAAAAAGTGCTTTGTAGTATTGTTGGCTGGTACAGTAATTACCAGAAAGTTTGCTGAAAAGTGGCGGCATTAAATAATATTTCGTATTAATAATTAAATATTTTTTCCTTTAAGGAAAGAATTTGCTACCTTTCTTTGTTTTTAATACTCTGGTGATGATAGGAAAAGGCCTTAGAAAAGCCATATTAATGTTGGCATTTGTAATAACTGGTGTTCATTTGTCTGCACAAAATTTGGACACGGCAGTTATTCTCCAAACTAAAAGCCCCAACTATACTTCTAAATACAGTACCTGGACAATAGGATTATCTGCCGGGTTGTCCACCCCATATACCCTTGTAGGCTACAATTCGCGTCAGGATTTCACATCACCCGACGTGCAATTGGGTTACGGTCTTAATATCAAAGATCAGTTAACCTATGAATTTGGACTTCAGGCCGATTTTTTTGCCGGAAAATTACGTGGAGATCATGCGCAGCAGATCTTATCAAGCGGGGCATATCTTTACTCCTCATTTGATACTAAGATCAACTGGTCGGCCAGCCTGAGTGCAAATTTTACAGTAGCTCATTTTTACAATAGTAAGCATCACAGTGTTGCAGAGCCCTACCTGAGCATCGGCGGCGGCATCATGAGTTATACACCTGTTTTACATTCGTATTTTACAAGTCCGGTATATATGCCTTCTTCCAGTGCATTTTATTTCCCACTGGCGGCGGGTATTAAATTTAATCTGACCCGGGCTATTAACCTGGATCTGGGATACCAGGTGAGTTTTTCTACTACAGATGATGTTGATGGCTACAAATATGGTGGCACCAATGATCGGTTTTCTTATACCCACATTGGTCTTGAATTTATTTTAGGCGATCATCGTAAGCCGCATCTGGCAAGTGTTAGCCGGGCATCAGTATTAATTGACGAAGCGCAACTTCGTGAAAAAAGGATGCAAACAACCTATGATGATCAGATAGAGCAACTTAAGGTAAAAAATAATAAGCTAAACAACGACCTTGAAATTGCCAATAAGATCATTGCCAGGTATGCGGAAGACAATGATGGGGATGGTGTGCCCGACTTCATGGACAAGTGCCCGAATACACCGGCAGGAGCTAAGGTAGATGGCAGCGGCTGCCCGCTTCCGGAAGAAAAACCGGTAGCCAAAGTTGAAGCAAAATCTGAATTGACGCTTGAAGATTGGCGTGTTGTCACTAATACTATGCGTAGTCTTGAATTTTATTCGGGAACTGCTGTCATCAGTGAAAGTGCTTTTCCTGATCTTAACAAATTAGTGCAATTGATAATCAGCAAAAAGCAATTGCTGAAGATAGAAGTTTATGTTGCGAACTCCGGCAAATCTGAAGCTGATCTTAAGTTATCGAATGATAGGGCGGAAGCCATCAAAGGGTATCTGGCCAATAAAGGCGTAAATGCTGCAAATATTAACGCTATTGGTTATGGTAATGCCAAGCCAATTGCCTCCAATAAAACAGCAAAAGGCCGCAAGATCAATGAAAGAGTTATCTTAACCCTTAATTAGCGAAAACAAACATTAACCTTCAGAGAAAAACTCTGCCAGGGGCTGAAAATAATAGTCATCCCATCCGCTGGCAAAGTCTTCATATGCTGCATCGGGTATATTGCTGTGTCGAAGTTCGACAGAAGTGCTGTTATTTTTACCCACATGCAGTTTAATAGTAACGATAGAAATTTCAGGCTCACCATCAAAATACCACTGCTGAACTATCTTTTTATTCTCTTCGAATTCTAAATTCTTACCCTCAATACTTCCACCCCAGAGTGAAAATTCAGATCCGGGTTCGGTTGACATTGTAGCTTCCTCGCCCGACCAAAGTTCGATAGTAAGCGGATTGGTGAGCGCCAGATACACTTCTTCTGGTGTAGCCGGTATGACATAATATTTCTTAAAATCTTTTGACAAAATATAATTAGTTAACTGTTCCTACGGGTAAAACAACCCTGCCGTAAACTTCATTCAAAACATTGGCCATACCGGTATATACTGCTGATAACCCGCAGATAATACCCTCAAAGCCTGTGAAATGCATTAAAGCGGCGTTTCCGGTTGCATGACTGATAGCCAGTAAAGCAAAAAGAATGGTCAAAGATGCAAAAACAAATTGCAAAGCCCTGTTTAATCTTAAAGTGCCGAAAAATAAGCCAAAAGTGAACAGTCCCCATAAAGCCAGATAAGCGATCATACCATTATTGGATGTTTCTTCTATCCAGCCAAATTTCGGTAATACGATCAAGCCTGCCAGCGAAAGCCAGAAAAAGCCATAAGAAGTAAATGCTGTAAGTCCGAAGGTATTGTTCTTGCGTGCCTCAATAATACCGGCAATTACCTGAGCTATACCTCCGTAAAAAATACCCATCGCAAGTATCATGGAATTTAGCTCGAAGAAACCTGAATTGTGAAGATTCAGCAAAATAGTTGTCAGGCCGAATGCGCAAAGGCCTAAAGGCGCAGGATTAGCAATGCCGTCCTTCGCCTGAACAGGAGTTGTTGATGCCATAGTAATTAGGGTTTGGTTGGTTTATCCTGCAAGATAGTAAATTCATCATTTGAATGTAAAAAAATCTTACTGTTTTGGCTGTAGGTCATTTGCTGCGCGTCATTGGGTTATTTGCTTCGCGTCATTGGGTCATTTGCTGTGCGTCATTGGGTCATTTGCTGCGCGTCATTGGGTCATTTGTTGTGCGTCATTAGGAATCGGGCATCAGTTGAAGCGACCGGCAAATCTGTGCAATCTGCGATATCAGTCTAAATCTGTGATTCTAAATAAAGGCGCATTTGCCATTGTAAAACATCAAAGTAACCAATCATCCCGACAACAATCGGGACCAACCTATCAAGGTTATAACAATAAAGCAATCAAACCACTAGAACCACTACAACTACTACAACAATACAACCACTACAACCAACCCAACCAAATTCCTCTTAACTTTGATAAATGCAAAAACTAGTATTGATACGCCACGGTGAAAGCATCTGGAACCTGGAAAACCGGTTTACCGGTTGGACCGATGTTGATCTGTCTGAGAACGGTTACCAACAGGCCAAACATGCCGGAGAAACACTGAAGAAAAATGGCTATGCTTTTGATATTGCCTATACTTCGGTGTTAAAAAGAGCTATTAAGACCCTGGATATTATACTCGAAGAAACGGACCAGCTTTGGATCCCGGTACAAAAGTCATGGCGCCTGAACGAACGCTTTTATGGTGCTTTGCAAGGACTGAACAAAGCCGAAACCGCCATCAAATACGGCGAAGAACAGGTGCACCAATGGCGTCGTGATCCGCATGCCCATCCACCTGCGTTGACTGTTGACGATCCTCGTTACCCGGGCAAAGATGCCCGTTATAAAGGCCTCACAGCAAGAGAACTGCCCCTGACCGAAAACCTGAGCGAAACTATGGAGCGGGTATTGCCCTATTGGCAGGAAATCATTATCCCCAGCATCAAACTTGGTCAAAAAGTGATCATAGCAGCCCATGGCAACAGTCTGCGCGCACTGATCCAATATATTGACCACCTGAATGATGAAGAAGTAATTAATCTCGAGATTCCAACAGGTGTTCCTTTGGTTTATGAGTTAGACGATCACTTAAACAGGATAAGGCACTATTATTTAGATTGATAGGGAGGTCAGAGGCTAAAGGCGAAAGGTCAAAGGTTTTTGGGTTTGTACCGTATTTGTTTTGCATCGCAAATAATTAGGGTGTTACTCCCACAAATAAACCTTTCACCTTTCACCTTTAACCCTTCACCTTTCGTCTTTCAGCTTTCACCTTTCAATATCACTCTTCCTTATCATAAAGCACCGCCGCTTTCTCTGCTGACGTCTTAATGCCTTTGATCATAGCCGAGCTAAATCCGTTATGTTCCATCTCATTCAAACCGGCAATGGTACATCCTTTGGGTGAGGTTACTTTATCAATTTCCTGTTCGGGGTGAGAGGCTAATTGCAGGAGCAGGTCGGCAGCGCCTTTGGCGGTTTGTGCGGCCATTTTTAACGCATCGTGGGCATGGAAACCTATCTCGGTTCCTCCCTGTGAAGCTGCGCGTATTGAGCGCAGGAAGAATGCGATACCACAAGCGCACAAAGCTGTAGCTGAGGTCATCAGCTCTTCGTTGATCTGAATAGTAACACCTACAGTATCAAACAAAGATTTAACAATAACAGCGTTTTCTACGGAAGCATTATCAGTTGCTATACAGGTCATCGACTGACCAATGGCAATGGCAGTGTTGGGCATAGCACGTACAACCTGCACATCAAGAGCCAGTTGCTGACGGATATCAGCGCACGTTACACCTGAAATAACAGAGATCAGCAAATGCCTTTGTTCCCAAATTGCAGGCTTTATTTCGTGCAGTAATTTATTTAGCTGCTGGGGCAATACTGCCAGTACAACGATATCTGCGTCAGCAACGGCTTTCGAGTTATCGGCTGTTACGTTATAGCCATTATCAGCCAATGTAGAAAGTGCTTTTACATTGCGGCGTGTAAGCGTAATTTGCTCGGGCTGATAAAAACCCGCTTTAACCAGTCCTTTCGCAAGAGACAAACCGATGTTGCCGCTGCCCAGTATCGCTATATTTTTAGGTGTACTCATATGCTGTATACTTATAACTTAAGTTGATCTTATTTAAATATTAAAACTTCTTATTTACTCAATCATTAATTCCGCATTCGACATTCCGAACTTCGCATTCCGAACTCCTCATTCCAATCTCCGCAGTCCCAATCATTCCGCAATTGGCATTCCGAACTCCGCAATGCTATCTCCGCATTTCCAAACATTCCGCAATTGGCATTCCGCACTCCGCATCTCTATCTATCGCTCAACTTTGTCCCAAAAGCCTTCCCATGCTTCAAATTCCCCAATTCGTCCGACTTTCCAATGATCACTGCACTTACGCCCTGGTTGATCGCTGCAAAAGCATTATCCAGTTTTGGCAACATGCCGCTATGAATAACTTTTTGTTCTTTCAGATATTCATAGGTTTTGGGATCTATGTTCGTGATCACTGAATCTTCATCTTCAATATCACGCAATACACCTTTCTTTTCAAAACAATAGATCAGTGTGGTGTCGTATGATTTTGCCAGTGCCACTGCCAGGGCAGAGGCTATGGTATCGGCATTGGTATTTAATAACTGTCCCTGTCCGTCGTGCGTAATGGCGCAAAAAACAGGTGTAAAGCCAGCATCTAAAATGCGCCCTATATTTTCCGGATCAATAGAATGTTCATCAATATCACCCACAAAACCGTAGTCGATCGTTTTTACAGGTCGTTTTTTTGCCCGGATAAAATTACCATCAGCACCGGTGAGGCCGATAGCGTTATTACCGGAATACTGCAGCTGAGCGACGATATTTTTGTTGATCAATCCCCCATAAACCATGGTTACCACACGCAGTGCTTCAATATCAGTTATCCGGCGGCCGTCTACCAGTTTGGGCTCAATACCAAGTTCTGCCGACAATTGGGTGGCTATCTTTCCACCGCCATGTACCAATATCTTTAAGCCATCTAACGCCGTAAAATCTTTCAAAAAATGATGCAGATTTTCCGAACTGTCGATCACATTACCACCTATCTTGATGATATGAAGCTGCGTTTTAGCCATAGAATACGCTTACAGGTTTTTATAAGCCGATAAAAATACAGTAAATCGGTCGTAATTAGTTAAAACATATTAAATCGACGTAGTGTTCTCAAATGAACCGGTTTTATACTTATTTTGGGCAGGGAAAACATAGATCAATGGAGTTAAAAAAAACCGCGGGGCGACCACGCATAGTTATCATTGGAGGCGGCTTTGCTGGTATCAATCTGGCAAAGAAACTTAAGGATAAACCGGTTGATGTTTTATTACTGGATAAACATAACTATCACACTTTCCAGCCCTTGTTATATCAGGTTGCCATGGGTCAGATTGAAGCAGATTCAATCGCATTTCCCCTTAGGCGGATTTTCACCAACCAAAAGAATTTTAATTTTTACCTGGCCGATGTTCAAAAGATCAATGCTGAGAAAAATACGCTGACCGCTGATATTGGCGAAATTGAATACGATTACCTGGTTATTGCAACCGGTGCCAATACTAATTTTTTCGGCAACCAGCAAATAGCGCACTATACCATGCCGATGAAAAATATTGGTGAAGCGCTGAATATCCGAAGCTTTATGCTTCAGAATTTTGAAAAGGCAGTAATTACTAATGATCCGGCAGAAAAGGCAGCTTTGCTCAATTTTGTTGTCGTAGGTGGTGGTCCCACAGGAGTTGAGCTTTCCGGGGCGCTTGCCGAGATGCGCAATCTGGTTCTTGATAAAGACTATCCAACGCTTTCAAAAGACGATATGCATGTTTACCTTGTTGAAGGCAAGCCCGTGGTTTTGGGTGCCATGTCTGCAGCTTCTGCGGATGCGGCAAAAAAGGCGCTAACCAACATGGGTGTCGAGATACGTAATAGTGCACATGTTCAAAGTTATGATGGACAGGAGCTTAGGATTGACGATGGTACGGTTATTAAAACTCGTAACGTTTTTTGGGCGGCCGGTGTGATGGGTGAGGTTCCGGATGGTCTGCCAACTGAAAGTATATTTCGGGGTAACCGTATATTAACAGATGATATCAGCAGGGTGACCGGCTATCAAAATGTATTTGCTATTGGCGACGTAGCCGCTATGGTTACGCCCGAAACACCGAATGGCATACCTGGCATGGCACAAGGCGCTATTCAAACAGGTCAGCATCTCGCAAAGAACCTATTGCACCTGATCAACGGCGAAAATACCGAACCCTTCAAATACTACGATAAAGGATCATTGGCAACTATTGGACAGTATAAAGCTGTGGCCGATATATGGAAACTACACTTTCACGGTTACCCGGCCTGGTTACTTTGGATGTTTGTCCACCTGATGTCGCTGGTAGGATTTTCAAACAAATTGAGTGTGCTGGCCAGCTGGGCCGTAAAATATTTTACGCAAAACACCGATAACCGTTTGATCGTCAGGTTTTTCAATGCAGAAACAAGGATGGCTGAGCCGGAGACGAAATAGGGGGCAGGTATTGGGTATCAGGTATCAGGTAATGGATATCAGGTATCAGGTATCAGGTAATGGGTATCAGGTATCAGGTAATGGGTATCAGGTAATGGGTATCAGGTAATGGGTATCAGGTATCAGGTAATGGGTATCAGGTAATGGTTATCAGGTATCAGGTATCAGTTATCATATTCCAATCCAATTATCTAATAGCTGATACCCAATAACTAATACCCGATATCAACCTTTATTTTCCTTTAATTCCTTCATATAAACAGCTATTTCCTTTTCATTCGTATCCGAACTGTTTTCGAGGTAGTGGATGATGTTTTGTTGCTCCGTTTCTGTGCGGTTTTGGCTGAGTTTCTTTTTGGCCTGCAGATCATTTACTTCGATCTCGAAGGCAACGATGCCGTTCATCATTTTTAATTTATAATCGTCGGGTAGGGAATCCCATTGCTGCAAGTACCCGGATTCAAAAGTTTGTATGGTGTGCTTTAGCAAAGCTGTTTTTAATTCAACGCTTTCTAATAGCTGAGCCTTGCCATAAGCATGCACCGCAATGTAGTTCCAGGTTGGAACGTTTTTTTCCGTATTATAATTGGCAGGTGAGATATAGGCATGGGGCTCGCTGAAAATCACTAGTGAAATATTTTCCTGGATCGCTTTCCATTGGGGGTTTGCCTTTGCGAAATGTGATCGGATAAAAAGTTTGCCATCTTCTTCAATAACCAAAAAGGGCAGGTGGGTAGCAACCGGCAATCCCTCAACTGTTGTTACCATTGTGCCAAAACTATAGCGATGCATGAATGCCACGATCTCATTCCTGTCTGAAAAATTGTTGAATGAAGGGGTGTACATGGTTTTGCTTGTTCCGGAAGTTATGGGTTGGATTAAGTTGATTGAGTTGATTGAGTTGGATAAAGTTGATTGAGTTAAATGGCCGAAGTTTAAACCAGTCCTTCCAGCATCCGCTTCAATACTGCCTGCGCCGCCCATACCCGATTGCCTGCTTCATGTACCACTACCGAGTTAGGTCCGTCCAGTATCTCGTCAGAAAGCTCTACATTTCGCCTTACCGGTAAACAATGCATTACCCTGGCATTATTTGTAATTTTTAGTCGCTCGTTGGTCAGCAGCCAGTCTTCATAACTCCCCAATACTTTTCCGTAAGGCTCATAAGCCGACCAATTTTTAACGTAGATAAAATCTGCATCCTGCAGTGCAGCATCCTGATCGTGTTCAATCGTTGCACCTGTTGTAAATTCGGGATTCAACTCATAGCCCTTAGGATGCGCTATGGTGAAGTCGACATCTGCGCGACACATCCATTCAGCAAATGAATTAGGTACTGCCTGAGGCAGCGCCTTAACGTGTGGCGCCCAGGTTAATACCACTTTAGGTTTGGCTTTTGTTTTAAGCTCCTCGATGGTGACCAGATCAGCTAAACTTTGCAAAGGGTGACGGGTAGCCGATTCGAGACTAACTACCGGTACACCGCAATATTTAACGAATTTATTGAAGATATCTTCACTGTAGTCCAATTCGCGGTCAACTAATCCCGGGAACGAACGGATGCCAATGATATCGGCATATTCACCCATAACAGCTGCTGCTTCGCGGATATGTTCAACGGTAGTTCCGTTCATTACCGCACCATCCTGAAGTTCTAATGCCCAACCTTCTTTGTCGATATTGAGCACCATAGCGTTCATCCCCAGATTTTGGGCAGCTTTTTGGGTACTGATACGCGTACGCAAACTGGGATTTAAAAATACCAGTGCAATGGTTTTATTCTTGCCTAAATGGCTATTGGAGAAAGGATGCTGTTTTAACGTTAATGCCTCTTGGACCAAAGCATTGATATCGTCTACGTCATGAACAGAAGAAAATATTTTCATGTTTCACGGTTTTTCCTTAGTACCGAATTGGCTAGGAAGGTGATTTCTTTAGGTTAGTTGATAGTTTAAAACGTTGCTGAAAGCTTCTAAAAACCTGTCGGCGTGAGCTTTGGTAAGGTTTAAAGCGGGTAATAACCGGATCACATTCGGTTTAGCCTCACCGGTAAAAATGTGATGCTTCATTAATAGTTCTTTACGCACATGAGCTAATTCTGCCGGTAATTCGATACCGATCATTAAACCCCGGCCCCGAACTTCGGTAACCTGGTCAAACTTGCTGATCTCATCTGTCAAATACTTACCTATCTGTGCAGCATTTTCAATTAAGTTCTCTTGTTCTATCACTTCCAGTACAGCCAGGCCGGCGGCACATGCCAAATGGTTACCACCAAAGGTGGTCCCTAACATGCCATAGCTAGGCTGAATTTTTGGCGAAATAATGATTCCACCAATCGGAAAGCCATTACCCATGCCCTTGGCCATGGTATATATATCAGCATTTACATGGGCAAAATCATGCGAGAAGAATTTTCCCGAACGCCCATAGCCACATTGTACCGAATCGGCGATAAAAACTGCATGGTATTGATCGCATAAAGCGCGTATTTTCTTCAGGAAGGCACTATCAGCTACATTTATACCACCAACACCCTGGATACCTTCAATAATTACAGATGATATCTCATTTTCAACAAAGGCATTGTCGAGGGCGCTTTCTTCATTCCAGGGCAGGAAGATCACGTTGTCGGTCTCATTTACCGGCGCTACTATCTTAGGGTTATCCGTAGCAGCTACCGCCAGCGACGTACGACCATGAAATGATTTGCGAAAAGCGATGATCTTCTTTTTGCCATTGTAAAAGGAAGCCAGCTTCAACGCATTTTCATTTGCTTCGGCACCAGAATTACATAAAAACAGTTGGTAATCTTCTTTACCAGAAACTTTGCCCAACTTTTCAGCAAGCTCTTTTTGTAATGGTATTTCTATTGAATTAGAATAAAAACCTATGCGATGTAACTGATCTTCTAATCGCTTTACGTAGTGCGGGTGGGTGTGACCAATAGAGATCACCGCATGTCCGCCATAAAGATCAAGGTACTCGGTACCTTTGTCGTCGTAAACCAAACTGCCAACACCTTTTACGATGTTGATAGGGTTGATCGGATAAACATCAAATAGTTTCATTCTCTTGAGGTTAAAGTTGAAAGGTAAAAGGCGAAAGGTTATTCGACTTCCACATTCAACAAATTTTATTTCATATTAATTAAAAAGCCGAGGCTTTTAGTTTTAGTCCGGTTGTTTCATCGAGCCCAAAAAGCAAATTCAAATTCTGTACAGCCTGGCCTGAAGCTCCTTTAAGTAAATTGTCTATAATGCTGATTATAAATAATTTATTACCATGCTTTGCCACATGTATAAAACACTTGTTGGTGTTAACAACCTGTTTCAGGTCGATGTTTCTTTTGGTTACCTGCGTGAATGGGTGACTAGCATAATACTGCTGATAAAGCTCAAAGGCTTCATCGGCGGAAAGATCTGAATCAACATAAATGGATGCAATAATGCCCCTGGTGTAATCGCCACGGTAGGGTATAAAATTGAGCGCATGGTCGAAACCCGGTTGTAGTTCCCTGATGGATTGCCCTATCTCTTTTAAATGCTGATGATCAAATGCTTTGTAAACCGAAAGATTATCATTCCTCCAGGTAAAATGCGTCGTCGCTGACGGACTTTGTCCGGCACCTGTCGATCCCGTGGTGGCTGTGATGTGCACTTCAGCGTTTAATAGGTTTGCAGCAGCCAGTGGCAATAATCCCAATTGCAGGCAAGTGGCAAAGCAACCGGGGTTGGCTATGTTTTGTGCGCTTTTTATCGCTTCGCGGTTAAGTTCGGGTAAGCCGTACACAAACCCTGCAGGCTGTGCGCCGGTATCCGTATTTAAACGAAAATCCTGACTCAGATCGATGATCTTAACACTGGCCGGAATTGGGTTGGCATCCAGAAACTTTTTGGAATCGCCATGGCCCAGGCATAGAAACAATACGTCGATGTCGGTTGAAAGTTCGCCTGTAAATTTTAAATCGGTATCACCGAGCAAGTCGGTATGTACATCGTGCACAAAATTGCCGGCATTGCTGTTGCTATGTACAAAACTTATCTCTACAGCAGGGTGATTGACCAATAGTCTGATGGTTTCACCGCCGGTATATCCGGCGCCACCTACAATTCCTGCCCGTATTTTAGAGGTTGATCCTGTCATTTTTTGTCGATGGGTATGAATAAAGGATAAACTCAAGGTCGCTCCGTTCTTTATTGCTGATAAAGTGTTGCTGACCAGGTTTTATTTCGATGCCCTGTTCTGGTTTCAATTCTGTTTCTATGCCGTCTATCGTAAATTGTGCCCTGCCTTTCAGGATAAAAAATACCTGGGTAGCTTTTTCGTGGTAATGCAATTGTTCGGCTGTATCCGGGGGCATCAATTCTTGTTTTACCGACAAGGCATCGGTATCAATATAATTCCAGCCATAGCAATCGTCGCCCCATTTATAATGGCTCAAACAATCATTCTTCGAAAACGGCTGATTACTCATTGCCAGGGTTGTTTACTTTATGATAGATCATTACCTGGTTGCCAAATATTTTGGAGAAGCCTTTAACGTCTTCACCGGTCCAGGCATTGTTCATTTCGCCATAGCTGCCAAACTTGCTCGACATCAGGTCGTGCTCAGATTCGATCCCGGTTACCTGGAACCTGTATGGATTTAATTGTACAAATACTTTTCCGCTAACCTGCTGCTGCGTATCCGTTAAAAACGTTTCGATATTGCGCATGATCGGGTCATGGAATTGCCCCTCATGCAGCCAGTTACCATAAAACGAAGATAACTGATCTTTCCATGAAAGCTGCCATTTGGTTAACACATGTTTTTCGAGTGTATGATGTGCCTTTATAATAATAATAGGAGCAGCTGCTTCAAAGCCTACACGGCCTTTTATACCTATAATCGTGTCGCCAACATGAATATCACGGCCAATTCCATATGGTTGGGCGATGGCCTGCAATGCTTGAATTGCTTTTGTTGGGTGATTGTATCTTTCTCCGTCGAGCGCAACCAATTCTCCTTTTTCAAAAGTTAATTCAATATGCCGCGGCTCAGAAGCAGTCATTGGGGTAGGCCATGCATCTTCCGGTAATCCCAGGTTCGAGGTCAGCGTTTCTTTGCCACCTACCGAAGTGCCCCAGATACCCTTATTAATAGAGTATTTTGCCTTCTCGAAGTTCATTTCCACCCCATGTTTTTTCAGGTATTCGATCTCTTCTTCGCGACTCAGTTTCAGATCTCTGATAGGAGTTAATATCTGTACGTTTGGCACCAGAATATTGAAGATCATATCAAACCTAACCTGGTCGTTTCCGGCCCCGGTGCTACCGTGAGCAACGTAGGTGGCGCCAATTTCTTTGGCATAATTTGCTATTGCAGTAGCCTGACTTACCCTTTCAGCACTAACCGATAAGGGATAGGTGTTGTTTTTTAATACATTACCATATATCAGGTAGCGAACACAGGAATTATAGAAATTCTCGGTTTCATCTACGACATGATGGGAGGTAACCCCCATTTCATAGGCCCTTTTTTCTACAGCATATAATTCGGCGCTGCTAAAACCGCCGGTGTTTACGATTACCGAGTGGACTTCCAAACCCAGGTCACGCGTTAAATAAATGCAACAAAATGATGTATCTAATCCGCCGCTGTAAGCTAAAACTACCTTTTTTTTCATGTCTTTTTTTTGGTGAAAGGTTAAAGGCTAAAGGTGAAAGGTTATTTTTCACCCCTTAAAAACTTAATAAAAGCAATCAGCATCGCTTTAACCTCATTTATATCTTTATTAATTATTTCATAAATATTCTGATCAATATATCCAAGATCAAAGATCAGGTAACAAGTGTATTCAACCTCATGCACGGAGCCAAGTGCATTATCGAGGTAATGAGCAAAATCTTTATCAGTACTCTTACCACAACCTTCAACAATATTCAAAGGTACCGAATAAGCTGAACGTCTTAATTGATTGGTTAAAGCAAAACGTTCTTCAAAAGGCATCAAGGGTAAAATATTCTTATAAACTTGTTTGGTAAGTAAGTGTGATTTTTTCCAGATATCAAGTTTTTTATAATCCCTCATATACCATTAATTGTTTATGAATATTGATTGACGACTCAATTTCAACGTTCTTCTTTCACCCTAACCCTTTTGCCTTTCACCTTTAACCTTTAACCTTCACCCTTTCACCTTTACCCTTTCACCCTTCACCTTTCACCCTTCACCTTTATCCCTTCACCTTTCACCTTTCACCTTTCACCTTTCACCCTTCACCTTTACCCTTTCACCTTTACCCGTTCAACCAACACCGGAACCAACTGAAACCTGTCCAGTCCTTTCTTGATCGCATTTTCGATACGCTCAAGCAAGGTAGCTTTATGGGTTATCTTTTTCATCTTTTCTTCAAATTCCTTTTGCTTCTCTACCGGGTCGAACAACATAGCAGTGCACATGCAGTTCTTACGTTCTTTACTCATCAGAATATCATAATTGACGCAGCTTTTGCAACCAGCCCAAAAATCTTCATCCTGGGTCAATTCCGAATAGGTAACCGGCTCATAACCCAGTTCTGAGTTGATCTTCATGACGGCTAAACCAGTGGTTAGGCCAAATATCTTGGCTTCCGGGTATTTCCGGCGCGATAATTGAAAAATTTCCTGCTTGATAGCTTTAGCAAGTCCGGATTTCCTGAATTGCGGGTTTACGATCAACCCGGAGTTAGCCACAAACTGACCGTGGCTCCAGGTTTCAATATAGCAAAAACCGGCCCAGGTGCCGTCACGGTGCAGGGCTATTACAGCCTTACCCTCCAGCATTTTGCTGGCAACATATTCAGATGAACGCTGAGCGATACCCGTTCCCCGTGCTTTGGCCGATTCAGCCATTTCATCGCAGATCAATTGCGCAAAATCAATATGCTTTGCCGAGGCAACCTGTATATCAAAGTCTTGTAGTATCATTGCAAAATTAGAGTAAATTAACGTTAGCTTTTGACGAAACCGCCAATACGTATTTAATGAATTTTTGTTGGGAATCAAGAGGTTCGAACTAACGTCCTGATCTGGGTTGTACTGCTACAGTATAATTAAACCCGGGGGATATAAAGCCTTCGTCGTGAAGGCGACATAATAAACACTGGTGCAACCAAAGCAAAAGCAACCGGGGAAAATAAGGCCCTGGCAACGATCTTTATTGTGCTTTGCAAATTCATTTTAATGCTTGTTATCGTGTTTTTTTAAATCGGATGCAAAGTATCGCATAAAAATTAACTTATGCAAGGTTTTTTTGTTTATTGTGTTTGTTGTATTGGTTGAAGTAGTTGTATTCGTTGCCCCGATAGCTATCGGGATGGTTGTATTAGTTGTAGTGGTTGGGAATTTGGATAGACTTACGAATTTTTTCAAAACCTCGTAAGTCTATCGGTTGTTTAAATTAATGCAATGGAACGCCGTTGGTAATAATCAGCGCAATGATACCTGTATAAACTAAAACTCCGATAATCAGTGGAACCCAGTATTTTCGGGCGGTATAGAGACTGGTATTGCCTATATATCGTTTCCAGAATAATAAGTCTATCAGGTAAGAGTTTACAAATGCTAAAAGGATAGTAAGACCTGATCCGCCGCCGAAATTATAGCCTAAAATACTTTCGGCTATTGTAAGGACCAAGCCGAAAAGAAGTACTGATATTACGCCGGTGCTGTTTTTTGTTTTTCCAATATTAATGGCCATCAGGATAGAACCAAAAAGCACACCAAAGAAAAAAGTGAATACTTTGATAACTCTTTTAGAGTAAAACTGATAGGCATCCGGGTCTTCAACCAGACAATTTTTATAATCATCACTGAAAATACTTGTATATAAAGGGATATTATTTGCTATTTCTATTCGCGCCTGCATATCCTCCCGCACAACAAGTTCTTCCTCGTCCGAAAATTCGGCCCCGCGTTCTTTCAGCACGTCAACAGCCCCCAAAACACTTTCGGGCAGGTATTTTTCGCGGTTATCAATTATAAAACGCAATTCTTCATCCGTTTTAAAATTAATCGGCGGGGCATCCGGACTTCTAAAGCTCTCCAACATGGTTTTGAAAATATTTGGACGAAAGTAATAATTTAACTGGTGATTAGGCATTGGACATTCGGCACTTGCCATTTGTCATTTGCTATGCGTCATTAGGTCATTAGGTCATTGAAAGGATCGCAAACAATCGACAAATACAACCACTTCAACTAATACAACCAATACAACCAATCACCACCACTCACAACCCAGAAACGATACTTCCCACAATAATTTCCGCATGAATACGCGAATTCTCAATAAACCAAAGATGGGTATCCATGCCACCACATACCACACCCGCCAGGTAAATGCCTTTTTGGTTGGTTTCCATGGTGTCAGGGTTATATTCGGGGAGCGACTTACCGTCGTCTGATAATTTTATGCCCAGTTTTTGCAGGAAGGCAAAATTTGGTTGATAACCAGTCATGGCCATTACAAAATCATTGGCGATGGTGATCTGACCTTCCGGGGTTTGGATATCAACTTCGGCCTGACGAATGGCCGTTAAATGCGAATTGAAATGGGCTTTGATACTGCCTTCTTTTAGTCGGTTCATGATATCGGGCCGTATCCAGTATTTTACACGCTGACTTACATCTTCATCGCGAATGACCAAAGTAACGTCTGCGCCCTTTCGGTAGGTTTCCAATGCTACGTCAATTGCCGAGTTACTTGAACCTATAACTACCACTTTTTGAAGGGCATAATAATGCGGATCCTGGTAATAATGGCGCACTTTGGGCAGTTCTTCGCCCGGGATATTCAATTTATTGGGAACATCATAAAAGCCGGTTGAAACGATCACGTTTTTAGCCTCGTAGGTGTTTTTTGAAGTGCTTATCGTAAATTGACCTTTTGAGCCAGTTACAGATAAAACCTCCTCGAACAAGTTAACCTTCAACTGGTTCGAAACCGTAACCCGTCTATAATATTCCAATGCTTCGGCACGGTTGGGTTTGTTATGTACGGTTACAAAAGGTATCCCACCGATCTCCAGTAATTCGGAGGTCGAGAAAAAAGTCATGGTAGAAGGATAGTTGTAAAGCGAATTGACCAAACATCCTTTTTCAACAACCTGGTAGCTTAAGCCGGCCCTTTGCGCGTGTAATGCACATGCTATTCCAATCGGGCCACCGCCTATAATTAATATATCGAGCATTATTTGTGTTTTATATCAAAAAAGTAAAATGACAACTTGTTTTTATTGATGTCGATGAATCCTGTTTTTTCCCAGTTGGAAAATGTAGCTATCTGATGATCATTAGATGTCCTAATTTCCAAGCCTCCTAAATCATAAATATTCAAGGAGGTTAAATTCTCCACAGGCTCGAGTTTTTTATTTCCTATCGTATCGATTGACACTTCTCTCACGCAACAGCGTTTTTTATTTCCTATCGTATCAAACGACCCTACTTTGAGTTTTTCGCCTAAGTAATAGTTTTTGCCATTATAGGTAATTGTACCGCCAATAATTGTGACATCTAATTTAACTAAGAGCTCAGCACCCTGACTTGATTTGCTCTCGTCGTCACCTACATAGATTACTTTTTTGCCCTTTAAATAGCTTCTGTCGTACTTTTTCAACTTCAACGGGTCAGCAATCTTAAAAATATAAGAATACCCGGAAGAACGGGCAGCTATTATATAAGCGCTATCCAATTTTTGAACATTTATAGCACAAGTACATTGGCACTCATATTTTTGTTTTGTTTCTTTATCTGTAAAATAAATTGATCCTCCCCATTCGCCGCTACAACTACTGGTAACAATAAAACGCTCATCTTCATATAGGTAATTGATTTCACGTTGATTTCGTGACACAATTCGCCAAGCGTGATTCTTATTCAAATAATAGGTATCAAAGTCACTACGTGCAAACAGCGTATCGTGATGAACATAAAGGTCCGTAAATTTTAATCGTGCTGACTTAATGTTCAATGAGGTGTCGATATAAAGAGTTTTTGGTGTTAAAGTAAAAATCTGATAACCCTCTCTTAAGCAGTAGAATTTTCCATCGAATAAAACTGCGACCCTTATATGATACTCAATCTCAACATGATGAGTTTCCTTAATAAATACCGATTGGGAATTTGCATTTATTGTTATACCAATTAGCAAGATAAAGACAAGGTGGATTTTTTTCATTGATCAAACTCCTGTAAAAGATAGAAGGTCTTTGGCTGTAAAGATACCTACAATTTAGCAAGAAATTGGTTGAGCTATCGTATTTAGGTATTCACTAGAGCGGAAGAAAATCGTGTCCAACCCAAAAATAAAGGCACAAAAAAAAGGGTAAGCTACTTTTATCGCACCGCTACAACCCTCTACCCTTGCTGCGTTCCCACCCTGGGGGAGTTCAAGAGGAGCTGGTCGTAAAAGACTTACCCCGGCACAAATATAGACAAATGCTTGAAATGGGTTAATTTTTTGTTAAAAAAGTGTGGAGGGGGGCAATTGGTGAATGAGTGATTGAGTGAATGAATGATTTGTTTTATTGATTTGACGTTGAACTATCGATAAATTTAATGCCTAATGCCCAACCAATACAACCAATAAAACTAAAAATATTAGCAAATATCAAAACAAATCCCCAACTTTGATACATGAGCGGCAAACGCTATATCATGCATATCGACCTGGATTCCTTCTTCGTATCTGTTGAACGATTGCTTGATCCATCGCTAGTTGGCAAGGCAGTGATCATTGGTGGCAATGCACAGCGCGGTGTGGTTGCGTCGTGCAGTTATGAGGCGCGTGCATTTGGGGTACACTCGGGTATGTCGAGCCGGGATGCGTTTAAGCTGTGCCCGCACGCTATCAGCGTTCGTGGCAGTTATGATCGCTATTCCGAGTATTCAAAACGAGTAACCAATATTGTTGATGAGATGGTGCCCTTGTACCAAAAAGCATCGGTTGACGAGTTTTATATTGATCTTACCGGAACCGATCGCTTTTATGATCCATACCAATTAGCTTGTAATTTACGGCAGCGGGTGATCAAAGAAACCGGTTTGCCGATATCATTTGGCATGGGGAGCGGTCGCACTATCGCCAAAATGGCCACGAATAGAGCAAAACCAAACGGTCAGCTTTTTGTGCCCCACGGGCAGGAGCTGGAATTTCTGGCGCCATTGCCTATCCGGGCCATTCCCGGCATGGGGGAGAGCACCTGCAAAAAATTATATGAATACGGTATCGAGAAAATCGGCGATCTGCAAAAGGTACAGATGCCATTTCTGCAAACGGTATTCGGCAAAAACAGCATCTGGATCTATGAAAAAGCCCGGGGGATAGACTATGGCGAGATCGTGCCGCATTCCGACCGAAAATCTATTTCAACTGAGCATACTTTTCATACCAATATCAGCGACCGGCAGAGTCTGGAAACAAGCCTCGTAGCTATGACGGAAGAATTATCTTCTAAACTCCGGAGGGAGAACAAACTGGCTTCCTGCCTCGCCATCAAACTTCGCTACGCCAATTTTGAAACCCATACCGTACAGGAAAAGATACCGCTTACCGCTGCCGAACATATACTGATACCGGGCATTAAAAACCTGTTGACCAAAGCATGGGAACAGAATCGGCCGGTAAGGCTGATAGGGGTTCGACTTAGTCAGTTAACCGCAGGCAGCTACCAGATCAACCTGTTTGAAGACAATGAGCAGCAGATCAAACTCTACCAGGCTATGGACAGCATCAACTCAAAATTTGGCGATAAAACCGTCTGCCGCGCCGCAGGTATGGAAATTGGGACCAGGAGCTTTAATCCGTTTATGAGGGGGTAGGGTTGGTCATTTGCTTCGCGTCATTTGCTTCGCGTCATTGGGTCATTTGCTTCGCGTCATTGAGTCATTTGCTTCGCGTCATTGGGTCATTTGGCATTGGTCATTAGCATTTTCACTCAATCACTCACTAATGCACTAACTCACTCACTCAATCGCTAAATCTCTTCTCATCAAAATATCGTTCTGCACGTCTGTGCCTACTACAAAGGCATGGGTTCCTACAGGTTTAAAGCCATTTCGGGCGTAAAAACGTTCTGCTGCGTTATTTTGATCCCAAACCCCGAGCCAGATATATTTTAAGCCGTCTTCTTTTGATTTATTGATCGCAAAATCAAGTAATTGGTTTCCTATCTTTTTGCCCTGGTGATCGGCATGAATGTAAAGTCGGCTCACTTCAACACCGTCCGCCTCCTGATACTCAGCCTGGGCATTGCCATAATTCAATTTGATATATCCCACAGGCTCATCGCCAATCAATGCAAAATAAAATGCCGACTCGGGATTCTCCAATTCCGACAAAAGTTGTTCCCGCGTAAAGGCAGTGGCTGCATATGCCTCAAAATCATCAGGGTTATTCCGATGCGCAAAGGCATCATAAAAGGTTTTACGGGAAAGGTTTAACAGGGTATCAACTTCGGAAGGATGTACAAGCTTTATCATTCTAATTTGAAAATTTGAAGATGTGGCAATTTGAAAATTACAATCGGCGAATTTAGGCCAATTTTCAAATTTTCAAATTACCAAATTTTCAAATTACTCAAACTGCCCCTGCAAACGTTCCAAACGTTCAATGATCAGGTTAAGTTTTTCTTCTTCGCTTTTGAAGATGCGTTTTTTGTACCAGAAGGTTAAGAAAAGTATCCAGATAATACTCAAACTGTATACACCAATTTTATAATAAACCGAGGTATTGCTCAATACTTCGATGAAATATAGCGATAAACCCAAACTGATAAGCAATACATACAGGTAATAGAACCAGCCCGCAATTTTGGCGCGGTTACGTTGGTATTGTTTCAGGTCCTGCAGGTATTCGGCAGGGTTGAGGGTTGCATCACGTTTGTTGAGGATCCGGTAATTGCGGATGATCATAACGGCATACAGGAGCATCGTAACCAGCATGATAAATATCCCCATATAAGTTAACCAGGATTGAAATACAAAGAAGAACATGATAACAAAGGTAACGGCCACTACGGCGGTCATGGCCACTATACCCCAATATAGCTGGCTGGTGATGCCGCGAATGCCTTTCTTTACCTGTTTCAGCGCCTCTTCCACCGAAAACTGGTCCTGTTTTGGCTGCTCCTGCCAAACAGACATCAGGTGATCAAAGTCTTTCATACTGGTTATATAATTCGGTTAATTTTTGTTTTATGCGATGAATTTTCACCCTCAAATTTCCTTCTGATATACCCGATATCTCGGCGATCTCGGGGTATGGCATTTCATCCAATACCATGGTAATGATAATTCTTTCCGATTCTTCTAATTTTGATATGCACTTGTAAAGCAGCGCTACCTGCTCCGTTTTCTCACTGTATTCCTCCCGCTTGTTCTCAGCTATTTGTGGGGTTAGTTCGTCTTTTGCCTGCCGTTTTTCCGACCTTAGGTAAGTCAGACAGGTATTGACGGCGATACGATAGATCCAGGTGGATATCTGCGCCTGGTTCCTGAACTTGTCCAGGTTTTGCCAGACTTTCAAAAAAGTTTCCTGTAGCAGGTCGTTGGCGGCATCATCGTCGCCGGTATAACCATAGCACAGGTGGTATATCTTTTTTGAATTAGCTTCAAAAATTTTCTTGAATGCCGATTCCCTGGTGTCCAAATCAGTTAAATTTTAGGTTAGATAGTTGCTGTTACAAAATGTTACAGCTTGAAGTCGTCCTTAAAGAACCATTTGAATTGTGCCTGTGCTTCGTCGAGCATGCCATTATACTCGTTGGCATAGTCGAATTGCAGGTCTTCATGCAGTTTTTCAATAGTTTTTACGATCTTTTCCAGTTGCCGGGTAAATATTAGTCTCATAGGCTTATAGGCACCCCGACGATCAGCATATTGGATATAATTCCGGCAAAAACTCAGCAGAAACTCGATCTCCGCTTCTTTCGACCCCATGAATTTGACATATTTACCGAGCAAGCGCAATATTTTACGCATGCTTTTAGCCATCTGATAATTGTTTGAAGGCAATTGGCTGAACATAAAGCCGTTTTCGGCGATTACATTGTCAATAAAGCCACGTTCATTATCAGCGTCAAACAACAAGTAGGCCAGCAGTTCCTTATTTTCTTTTTTGAACCTGCCCAAGCGCAGGCATAACTCAACCAGGTAGCTTTTGTCGTGAAACTGGAGCTCTTTTTTGATATCTGCTAAACCGTAGGCTTTGACGCTCATGGAAAAAATTAAAACACGTGTTGAGGGACAAATATAACAGGTAGTAATTATGCAGCTACATGTTGCCGTTTTAATTTTCGTTAATAGCACAAAATGGATTGCCTAAACCAGGGTGCACCTACGGAGCCCTAACCTTTTTATTAAAATGTTTGCTATAAACAGGTTACTCCTACGGAGTAATTGATAATTGATATCTGCGTGAATCGGGATTTAGCCTTTCTGCTAATATGATATTGCCAGACTTTTCTTATTCGTCCTAATAAATAAGTAATGCTCCGTAGGAGCAACCTGTTGGTAGCTATTAGGAAAGCAAATAGCATTTTAGCTCCGTATGTGCCGCCCATCAACAAAATGATTTGCAATTTGATTGATGCGGCGAAAGGGGGCACCTACGGAGCCCGACATCTTTCTTCAGATAGCTGCTATAAACAGGATACTCCTATGGAGTATTTAATGATTGCCCCTGGAAAGTATAACTATAATAACCTTTAGAGCTTTTTCAATAAATATTGTCTCTTAAAAGCCTTAGGTCGAAAAGTGCATACTGCATAGGAGTACCCTGTATATAGCAATATACCTTAATTGTTCGGCTCCAGCGGAGCCTCCTTTTCTGGTACGGAGTGTTTAATGATCGACCATGGAAAGCATAACAATAAATGAATCTTAAATGCTGTTATATTAGCTCTGGTTTCTCCAAAACCTTATTTGAAAAGCGCATACTCCGCAGGAGTAACCTGTTTATAGCAAAATACCTTAATTGTTCGGCTCCAGCGGAGCCTCCTTTTCTGTTACGGAGTGTTTAATGATCGACAATGGAAAGCATAACAATAAATGAATCTTAAATGCTGTTATATTAGCTCTGGTTTCTCCAAAACCTTATTTGAAAAGTGCATACTCCGCAGGAGTACCCTGTTTATAGCAAAATACCTTAATTGTTCGGCTCCAGCGGAGCCTCCTTTTCTGTTACGGAGTGTTTAATGATCGACAATGGAAAGCATAACAATAAATGAACTTAAAGGCTTTTTTAATTACTGTAGTATCTTGAAAGCCTTATGTCGAAAGTTGCGTACTCCATCGGAGTACCCTGTTTATAGCAAAATACCTTAATTGTTCGGCTCCAGCGGAGCCTCCTTTTTGCAGCCCGGTTTTTATACCATTGCCTCCCGCCAGTTTGTAGCAAAATTCGTAGTTTCGCCTTCCGTTATCGGTATGAAAAAAAGCAGATTAACCCTTTACATTGTTATTGCGCTCGTTTTGGGTGTCGGCGTTGGTTATGTATACAATAATCAGGTGATCAATGATATTAACGCAAAGATCAGTCTCGCCGAATCCAATATCAAATTAGCCGATGCACAACTCAAACCAATAAAGGATACAACCGACGTTTCCTATTCCCGGTTAAAAATTGAAAGAACATCTCAGGCCAAAGCCAAACAACAATACAATAACGACAGGGATGATAAACTGCAAGGCTTCAATATACTAAGTGACATATTTTTGCGACTAATCAAAATGATCGTCGGACCGCTTATTTTCAGTACATTGGTAGTCGGCGTTGCAAAAGTTGGTGATATTAAAGCGGTAGGCAGAATAGGGGGGCGAACGTTGCTATTGTTTGTTGGCGCTAGTTTTATTTCCCTTCTGGTTGGTATGCTTTTGGTTAACTTTTTTGAGCCGGGTACCGCTATGCATTTATCGCTGCCAACTACCGCAACAGGGCTCGAGATCAAAAAAACGGCATTGTCGCTTCGTGATTTTATTGGTCACGTTTTCCCCCGAAGTTTTGCGGAAGCAATGGCAAATAACGAGGTATTGCAAATTGTGGTATTTTCCCTGTTTTTCGGAGTAGCAACAGCGGCCATCGGAGAAAAAGGCGAGATCATCATCAAATTTATGGACTCCGTTGCGCATGCTATAATGAAAATTACCGGCTATGTTATGCAGGTGGCACCGCTGGCAGTTTTCGGTGCGATAACCGTAGTTGTAGCCAAAGAAGGACTGGGGATCATATCAACTTATGCAACTTTTATCGGTGAGTTTTACCTGGGACTTTTAATATTATGGTTGCTGATCATTGGCGGGGCTTATGCCGTACTAAAGCAAAGGGCATTTCACTTGTTAAACAAAACCCAGGACGCCATTTTGGTGGCTTTCAGTACTTCAACCAGTGAAGCTGCGTTGCCACGTGCAATGGTGGAGTTGGAGCGCTTTGGCTGTGATAATAAGATCGTGAGTTTTGTTTTGCCCTTGGGTTATTCCTTTAACCTGGTAGGTTCTATGATATATCTTACCTTTGCACTGCTGTTTTTGGCGCAGGCTTATGGTATACATCCATCGCTGGCTCACCAGTTTTCGATGCTAATGGTATTGATGTTGATGAGCAAGGGTGTTGCAGGGGTGCCACGTGCCGCATTGGTGGTATTGGCTGGTGCCGTTGGTATGTTTAACATTCCCGAAGCTGGCCTGGCGCTGTTATTAGGCATTGACCCGATTCTTGATATGGGCCGCTCAGCCACCAATGTATTGGGCAATGTAATGGCCACAGCTGTAGTTAGTAAATGGGAAGGTGAGCTAAAGGATTAATTGAAATAATACAGATATAGATAATGAAAAAGAGTTCTAAAAGGATATTCCTGATCGCGAGTGTTATTGTGCCGTTTCTGATCTATTGTGTGGTTTATTATACCCACGTTTTTAGTAATGCGCCTTATCGTTTTGATGAATTTCAGTATTTCACGTTCGCTTATGGTCCCGGTGATAGTTTGGTAAATAAATACGACTCGCGCACAGGCGAATATCAGTTTGTAAATGTTCAGAATAAATTGGTAAAACTAAAAGTGCATCTGCCAAAGGAAGAACTGCTTTACCTGCACCGTAAAGCTTCTGAGCTGGGTTTTTGGGACTGGCCATCTGAAATAGTGGGCGATACAAGTCAGACACGAAATGGCGAAAAAGCACCACGCTACGTAACCGAATTTGTATACAGGCGCAAAACGAAAAAAGTGGTATTTGACGAGTCATATTATTTGGATACGAGGCTGAAAGATGCCAATCGGCAAATGATAAAAGAGATACAATTGGTGTTAAAAAAGGAAACAGAACAACAGAATTAAATTTTTGTTGCCTTTTGTAAATCAAATTCCTATATTTGCACCTCGAATTTTAAAAACAAATTATTAAATAACCATGTACGCAATAGTAAGTATAGCAGGACAGCAATTTAAGGTTGCTAAAGACCAGCAGATCTTTGTACACCGTTTGCAAGGAGATGAGGGCGCTAGTATTGAATTTGACAATGTGTTATTAGCAGAAAACGAAGGCACTTTCAAATTGGGTAAAGATTTGAAAGGCGCTAAGGTATCGGCTAAGATCCTGTCTCATTTAAAAGGTGATAAAGTAATCGTCTTCAAAAAGAAAAGAAGAAAAGGTTACGAAAAGAAAAATGGCCACCGCCAGCAATTTACCAAGATCGAGATCACTGGTATCAGTTTATAATTAAGGTTTTAACAGGTCCCGTATTTC
>Ga0164297_10001004_pt1 | contig 31643 bp, 25 predicted proteins | sample GEODES058metaG_FD_113539 | JGI IMG/M metagenome (GOLD analysis project Ga0164297, IMG submission 113539) | Dystrophic lake water microbial communities from Trout Bog Lake, Wisconsin, USA - GEODES058 metaG | ecosystem: Environmental > Aquatic > Freshwater > Lake | place: USA: Trout Bog Lake... | reverse complement strand
AGACTCCTCACTTACGCCGACGGGGCGTAGCGTAGTGGCTAGCGCGCCTGCTTTGGGAGCAGGAGACCGGGAGTTCGAATCTCCCCGCCCCGACCAGAAATCAGTCCGACTTGTCGAAAGGGCCTTCGTGAAAAGCGCCGTAGAAAAACTCACCGATACTCGCACGAAACTTTCAATCGAAGTTTCATTTGAAGAACTCGCACCTTTTATCGTACAAGCTAACAAGGCTTTTGCAGAGAAGATTTCTGTGCCTGGCTTCCGTAAAGGAAAAGTTCCTGCAGCACTTATTGAACAACGTGTTGGTCGTGCAGCTGTGCTTGATGAGGCAATCAATCTCTCGCTTGGAGAGTTCTATTCTCAAGCGAGAAAAGAACATTCAGTTGCAGCGATCGGTCGCCCACAAGTTGATATCACCGAGCTTGTAGATCGCGAAAAAGTTTCATTTACTGTTGAAGTTGATGTTCGTCCAGATATTGCACTGCCCAACTTTTCTGAAATGACTGTCACAGTTGATGACGTTGTAGTTGGAGATGCAGAAGTTGATGAGCAAGTTGATGCGTTGCGCGCTCGCTTTGGAACATTAACTACTGTTGAGAAGAAAATTGAAACCGGAGATTTCGTAACGATTGATCTAGTTGCCTCAAAAGATGGCGTAGCGCTCGACGGCGGGACTGCTAACGACATTTCTTATGAAGTAGGTTCAAATAGCATGGTTGATGGACTGGATGAAGCATTGATCGGTTTGTCAGCAAATGAAGGAAAGCGTTTCTCTACTGTTTTGGTTGGAATGCCAGAAGGAGAAACCGGTGATGTTGATGTAACCGTTAAGGCAGTTAAGCACCGCGAACTTCCTCCGCTAGATGATGCCTTTGCAAAGTTAGCTTCGGAGTTCGACACACTTGCAGAATTGAAGAGCGATGTGCAGGCTCGCATCGAACGGATTAAGCACTTGGAACAAGGTGCTGCTGCTCGAGATCAACTCGTTGAGACATTGGTTGAAACTCTCAACGTTCCACTTCCACAGAATTTGATCGATGATGAAGTAAATCAACACCTTGAGGGTGAAGGTCGCCTGGGAGACACCGTGCATCGTGCCGAAGTTACTGCCCAGACAACGAAGCAAATTACATACGAAATAATTTTGGACACGATTGTTTCGGCTGAGAATGTTTCAGTGAACGAAAATGAATTAACTGAATATCTCGTTCGTCAAGCGTCTCGTTATCGCATGTCGCCAGAGCAGTATGTCCAAGAAGTTTATGCAAATGGCCAGGTCTCAACGATGGTCTCTGAGGTTGCTCGTGCAAAGGCTTTGGCTTCGGTACTCGGCCGCGTAAAGGTCGTCACAACGTCAGGCAAGGCTGTTGACCTCGAGGCGCTACGTCCGCAGGCTCCAGAATCCGTGGAATCTGCAGAGTCGGATTCGGCCGAATAAAACTTCTCTCAGGGCGAACAGTCTTCAGATAAAAGTGCCCAATTTTGGGAAGCGTTAGCCTCGAAAGATTGTTACTGTCGTAACAGGAATTAATGCTGGGCTCTCAGCATTAATGTCAGGAGGAATAGTGGATCCAATTACCGCACGTTCGGCGGCGCAATTCGCGGGTGGTCTCGATGACCAGGTTTACCAGCGTCTGCTTCGCGAACGCATCATTTTTATGGTCGGACAAGTCGAAGACAACATGGCGAATGCGATTGCCGCCCAAATGTTGTTGCTGGCTGCCGAAGACCCAGAGAAGGACATCTTCCTCTACATCAATTCGCCGGGAGGCTCGGTCTCTGCAGGTATGGCGATTTATGACACCATGCAATACATCAAGAATGACGTTGCGACAGTGACCATGGGTCTTGCTGCATCGATGGGTCAGTTCTTGCTGACTGCTGGTGCTCCTGGAAAGCGTTACGCGCTGCCCAATGCTCGCGTTTTGATGCACCAACCTCTCGGAGGCATTGGTGGTACAGCAACAGAGATAAAGATCCAAGCGGATCAAATGAAGTTTACGAAGCGCAAAATGGCTGAACTCATCGCATTCCACTCAGGTCAAACCGTCGAAAAGATTACGGCTGACTCTGATCGTGACCGTTGGTTTGATGCAGAGGAAGCGAAGGAATACGGTCTTATTGACCACGTTGTTCGTTCGGCAGGACAAGTTTCAGGAAGTGGTGGAACAGCATGAAAAACGAGATGAACAACGCACAGGAGATCACAAACCGCTACGTGCTTCCAACCATTGAAGAGAAAACTTCATATGGTTATAAGAGACTTGATCCTTACACAAAGCTCTTTGAAGAGCGCATCATTTTCGTGGGCCAAGCGATTGATGACACCGTTGCAAACGATGTCATGGCGCAGCTCCTGACTTTGGAGTCAATGGATCCTGACCGCGACATCATGATGTACATCAACTCACCAGGCGGATCTTTCACCGCTTTGACTGCGATCTATGACACCATGCAATTCGTTCGTCCAGATGTCATGACAATCTGCTTGGGTCAGGCTGCATCTGCTGCAGCTGTTCTCCTCGCTGGAGGTGCGAAGGGCAAGCGCATGGCGCTGGAGAATGCCCGCATCTTGATTCATCAACCTTATTCAGAGGGCGGTGGACAAGGTTCTGATATCGAAATCCAGGCTGCGGAGATCATGCGCATGCGTTCGCTCCTAGAAAAGATGCTTGCAAAGGATTCAAATAAATCTGTAGAAGAAGTGTCTAAAGATATAGAGCGCGACAAGATTTTGACCGCCGAAGAAGCCGTGGCCTACGGAATCATCGACCAAGTCTTGGCGAGCAGAAAAGCAATCAAGCACTAACAAGAGCAGAAAAACTGCACGGGATTATTCTCTAAGCGAACAGGCTGGGTGGAAAAAACCACCCGGCTTTTTTGCTTTCCATTTACGATTTATCCATGACCACCCGAATTGGCGAAACTGGCGATCTGCTCAAATGTTCTTTCTGCGGAAAGACGCAGAAGCAGGTCAAGAAACTTATTGCCGGCCCAGGCGTATACATCTGTGATGAATGTATCGACCTCTGCAATGAAATCATCATCGAAGAACTCAACGAGACTTCGGCGCTTGGACTTACTGAAGTTCCAAAGCCACAAGAAATTTATTCATTCCTTGATCAATATGTCGTTGGACAAGATCGCGCAAAGAAGTCGCTCTCTGTTGCCGTCTATAACCACTACAAACGCGTTCAATCAGATATTGGTAATCGTGATGATGCGGTCGAACTCGCGAAGTCAAACATTTTGATCCTAGGTCCAACCGGATGCGGAAAGACCTTGCTCGCGCAAACCCTGGCACGCATGCTCAACGTCCCATTCGCAATTGCCGATGCCACAGCGTTGACCGAAGCAGGTTATGTTGGTGAGGACGTTGAGAACATTCTCCTCAAACTCATTCAGGCAGCTGACTTTGATGTCAAGAAGGCTGAAACCGGAATCATCTATATCGATGAAATCGATAAGGTGGCTCGCAAATCAGAGAACCCGTCGATCACCCGCGATGTCTCCGGTGAAGGCGTACAACAAGCGCTTCTGAAGATTTTGGAGGGCAGGCCCGCCCCAGTTCCACCACAAGGTGGACGTAAGCACCCGCACCAAGAATTCCTACAGATCGATACGACCAACATTCTCTTTATTGTCGGTGGAGCATTCGCCGGACTAGAAAAGATTATTGAAGGCCGCAAGGGCAAGGCGGGCGTGGGCTTTAATGCGACGCTCCAGTCTCAAGCTGAAATCAACAAGATCGATACCTTTGGCGATGTCATGCCGGAAGACCTATTGAAGTTCGGCATGATCCCAGAATTCATCGGCCGCCTGCCAATTCTCACCAGCGTCGAGAACCTCGATCGTCCAGCGCTCATGCAGATCTTGACCGAACCAAAGAACGCGTTGGTTAAGCAATATCAACGCCTCTTTGACATTGACGGGGTAGAGCTGGAATTCACTCCCGAGGCGCTTGAGGTTGTGGCTGACCTTGCGATCAAGCGCGGTACCGGTGCGCGTGGACTTCGCGCCATCATGGAGGAAACCTTGCTCGCCGTCATGTATGAAGTTCCATCCCGCAAGGATGTGGAGCGCGTTGTCATCACACCTGAAGTTGTGATGAAAGAGGCGATTCCCACCTACGTTAATCGGGGAGCAGGACCAAAGCGGTCGGTAAAGGGAGAAAAGCGCACGGAAGAGAAGAGCGCTTAACTTAATCTAGACTCTGCTCTTATGAATCAGCGCCCGGAGCTTGCCCCGAGTTTCTCTCCAGCGGACATCGAGTCCGGTCTGTACCAGAAGTGGATCGACGCTGACTATTTCAAAGCTGACGCAACTTCCGAGAAGCCACCGTTCACAATCGTCATACCGCCACCGAACGTCACCGGTTCATTGCACATCGGCCATGCCCTTGATTTAACGCTCCAGGATATTTTGACCCGCAGAAAGCGTATGCAGGGGTTTGAAGCGCTCTGGCTTCCCGGAATGGATCACGCCGGTATCGCGACACAGAATTTAGTTGAAAAGCAGTTGGCTGCCCAAGGTATGTCGCGCCATGACTTGGGACGTGAAGAGTTTGTTGAAAAAGTCTGGGAGTGGAAGCACGAATCCGGTGGCTTGATTCTGGAGCAGATTAAACGACTGGGTGCCAGCGTCGATTGGTCACGCGAGCGTTTCACGATGGACCCAGGTCTCTCATATGCAGTTCGTACGATTTTCAAAAAGTTGTATGACGATGGACTGATCTATCGCGCAGAGCGCATTATCAATTGGTGTCCACGTTGCTTAACCGCGCTTTCGGATATCGAAGTTGAACACTCTGATGTTGCCGGTGAATTCGTATCGGTGCGTTATGGCGATGACGATCTACAGATCACAGTTGCGACCACCCGACCAGAAACAATGTTGGGTGATGGAGCGGTTGCGGTCCACCCAGATGATCCGCGTTATGCCCATATGGTTGGAAAGAAAGTTTTGCTTCCACTTGCGAATCGTTGGATTCCTATCATCGCTGATGAACTCGTTGATCCAGAATTTGGTACCGGCGCGGTAAAGGTAACTGGCGCCCACGATCCAAACGATTTCGAGATGGCTTCGCGCCACGGTATCGAAATGCCAATCATCATGAATATTCACGCCGTGATGGAGGGTTCTCACACTGAATTTGATGGAATGGATCGTTTCACGGCTCGCGTTGCTGTTGTGGAAGCGCTCCGCCAACAAGGTCGCGTTGTTGCTGAAAAGCGCCCATATGTTCACTCCGTCGGTCACTGCAGTCGCTGCGAAACAATTGTTGAGCCACTTCTTTCCAAGCAGTGGTTTGTAAAAGTTGGACCACTTGCAAAGGCCGCCGGCGATGCCGTTCGCGATGGTCGCGTAAAGATTGAACCGGAAACACTTTCCCCCCGATATTTTGAGTGGGTCGATGGAATGCACGACTGGTGTATTTCACGCCAACTCTGGTGGGGCCATCGCATCCCAGTTTTCTACGGACCTAATGATGAGATCGTGGTCTGCGGTCCGGATGAAGAACCACCAGCAGGTTATACGCAGGATCCCGATGTTCTTGATACCTGGTTCTCTTCAGGGTTGTGGCCATTCTCCACGCTAGGTTGGCCTGCAAAGAGTGCAGACCTTGAAAAGTTTTATCCAACGTCTGTCCTTGTAACCGGTTATGACATTCTCTTTTTCTGGGTCGCCCGCATGATGATGATGGGTCTCTACGCAATGGATGGGCTGCAACCGTTTAACACGATTGCGCTTCATGGCTTGGTGCGCGACAAATTCGGAAAGAAGATGTCAAAGAGTCGCGGCAATGGCGTTGATCCCATTGAATTTATGGATAAGTACGGCTCTGATGCGCTCCGCTTCACTCTTTCACGCATGGCAAATCCGGGCGCCGATCAAGCGCTTGCCGAAGAGTGGATCGCTGGTTCTCGGAATTTTGCAACGAAGCTGTGGAACGCAACTCGTTTCGCAACCATGAATGGCGCAAACGTTGAAGGAGAACTTCCAGCGTTTGACGATCTCAACCTCGTCGATCAATGGATCCTTACACGTCTCAATGAAACTATTGCAGACGTAGATACTCTCCTTGAGAACTTTGAGTTTGCGAAGGCGATGGAGCTGCTCTATCACTTTGCCTGGGATGATCTCTGTGACTGGTATCTAGAACTTACTAAGTCAACATTCGCAGGGGACGATTCAGCGAATACAGCTCGGGTGCTGGGCCACGTCCTTGATCACTTGATGCGTGTTCTACATCCCGTTATGCCATTCATTACTGAGGAAATTTGGTGCAACCTCACGGGGCATGAGTCACTCGTTGTTGCGCAATGGCCAAAGACATTTGTTTCCCACCAGAGCGAGGAAGCGAAAGCCGCAGTTACTAAGATTCGAGAGATCATCACCGAGATTCGTCGATTTAGGAATGACCAAGGAATCAAAGCCTCTGCAAAGATTGTTGCTCGTTTCGCGGGCTTGGATGACTTGGAAACCTACGAAGATTCGATTCGATTTATTGTTCGCGCCGACCGTGCTGATGGTAATTACAGCGCAAAGATTGAAATCGGAAAAGTTACCGTCGAATTCGATCTCACTGGATCAATAGATGTTAAGGCGGAGCGTGCTCGCTTAACAAAAGATCTCGCGACAGCGCAGAAAGATATGGCGACCGCTAAAGTAAAGCTGGAAAATGAAGGTTTCATGGCAAAGGCCCCAATGGAAGTAGTAACGGAAATTCGCCAGCGCCTTGAAGCCACCACTGCAGATATTGAGCGCATTAACGCCGCTCTCGCTGCGCTGCCGGCTGAGTAAACTGAATAGAGCAGAGATGACCACGCCCGAAGACCTTGCGGTACTTGAGTCGATTTATCAAGCATTGCTCAAGCGCTGGCCCGAAAGCCATATCAACCGTTCACTTGATCGCATTGCGGCTCTATGCGACGCGCTAGGAAGTCCGCAACTTTCATACCCAACAATTCATATTGCGGGTACGAACGGCAAGACAACTACATCGCGAATGATTGATTCATTGATGCGCGAGCTTGGTTATCGAACCGGCAGATTCACCAGCCCACATCTCGAGAGCTTCTTGGAGCGCATCGCAATCAATGGTGAACCGATTTCACCTGAGGGAATGATTGCGACTTATAACGACATCGCGCTCTACTTTGACCTTATCGATAGCAAGCAGCCATATCCGATCTCGTTTTTCGAAGCGATGACGGCCCTCGCATTCGTCGCTTTCGCTGAATTCCCAGTAGATATTGCGGTTATCGAAGCGGGTATGGGAGGGGAGTGGGATTCCACAAACGTGGTCGCTAGCCAGGTCTCTGTTATTACACCGATTGGGCTCGATCATCAGGAGTATCTCGGCGACACTATTGCAGAGATTGCCAGGACTAAATCGGGCATCATTAAACCGGAATCTCATGTTGTACTTGCAGCTCAACCTGCAGAAGCTGCAACTGTACTGACTGCAAAGATTTTGGAACGCGCTGCAATTCCTTACCGTGAAGGCGTTGAGTTTTCTGTGGCGAGGCGTGACCTTGCAGTAGGTGGACAATTTGTCACGATCAATGGCGTGCACGGCGTCTACACCGATATTTTCATTCCGCTGTATGGCGCTCACCAGGCTACCAATGCCGCAGTTGCTTTAGCTGCAGCGGAGGCATTTGCGGGCGTGAAGCTTGATGACGAAGTTGTGCGTCGGGCTTTTGCTCAAGTGGATTCACCTGGACGGCTTGAAGTCCTGCATCGCGATCCCACAGTTCTGGTGGATGCTGCACATAACCCACATGGCGCACATGCCCTAGCGACCACCTTGCAGAACGAATTCGATTTTGAGTCGATATTCGGAGTTGTGGCCATTCTCGGCGACAAAGATGTGGTCGGCGTACTCCAAGAATTAGAACCGGTGATCGACAGACTCGTCGTCACTCAAAGTACTTCGAATCGTGCGATGCCTGCAGAACGTTTGGCAGAACTTGCAATGCCAATCTTTGGTGAAGAGAGAATTTTTATTGAAACTGATTTGAGATCGGCTATTACTTACGCAATGGAGCAGTGCACGCTAATCAATCAAGTGAGTGACGGTGTATCAGCTGTTGTAATTACAGGCAGCGTCGTAACTGCCGGGGAATCTCGCGCGATCGTTCGCAAAATTATTGGAGCACAAGAATGAGAATTCTGGGAGCAACTGTGCTGGCAATGGAATCGCTGGTTATGGGATTCGCGCTGCTCCTTGCGATGGAGAAGCACGGAGCCCTAGCCCTATCGCTAGGCGGTGCCCTTGCACTATTGATCCTGCTCACCGCCGGACTCATGAAACGTATGACTGGGTGGTACCTCGGAACCCTTTGGCAGATCTGCCTCATTGCTTACGGCGTGGTAGTTCCAGCGATGTATTTCATGGGCGCACTCTTCGGACTCTTATGGATTACTGCATATATCGTGGGAAAGAAGGGAGAGGCAGCGCGTGCCGCATTACTTGCCAATCCGCCCTCAGATTCGCAAAATCAAGAGGGCTCCGGCGGTAGGTAGTTCCCCATTTCTTGCCCGGTAGGTGTTGCCAATACACTACGGGAATGGAAAAAACCCTTATTTTGGTGAAGCCAGATGGCGTGAAGCGCAATTTGGTCGGTGAAGTATTGCGCCGCATTGAATCCAAGGGGTACCAACTCGTTGCAATCAAGATGATGAATGCGGATCGCGATCTATTAGTTCGCCATTACGCAGAGCATGAAGGCAAACCATTCTTCGAACCACTCGTTGAGTTCATGATGTCTAGTCCGATCGTTGCGGTCATCGCTGAAGGAAATCGCGTCATTGAAGGTTTTCGAAAGTTAGCTGGTGCAACTGATCCAACGGTTGCAGAACCAGGAACTATCCGTGGAGATCTCGCACGCGATCAAGGCACCAAGGTTGTACAAAATATCGTTCACGGTTCAGATTCTGTTGAATCAGCGGATCGCGAAATCAGCATCTTCTTCCCCGAATTCGTAAAGTAAGAAAGGTCTCTTGTGAGCAAACAGAAGCCGAGTCGTATGTCATTTATCGGTCGTGACATGGCCGTGGACCTAGGTACGGCAAATACCTTGGTGTATGTCCGTGGACGTGGAATTGTTCTCAATGAGCCAAGTGTTGTGGCTGTTAATCAGGATACTGGCGCAATTCTTGCGGTCGGCATAGAAGCAAAGCGCATGATCGGCCGTACCCCAGGCAACATCGTCGCTATTCGCCCGCTGAAGGATGGCGTGATCGCGGACTTCGACACAACAGAGCGCATGCTTCGTTATTTCATTCAAAAGGTTCACCGCCGTCGTTATTTGGCAAAGCCACGCATTGTCGTCTGCGTGCCATCAGGCATTACTGGCGTTGAACAACGTGCAGTAAAAGATGCTGGCTATGCAGCTGGCGCACGCAAGGTTTACATCATTGAAGAGCCAATGGCGGCTGCGATTGGTGCAGGTCTACCGATCCACGAACCAACCGGCAACATGGTCGTCGACATTGGTGGCGGAACCACAGAAGTTGCAGTCATCTCCCTCGGTGGAATTGTTACTGCGCTTTCAATTCGTATCGGTGGCGATGAGCTGGATCAAGCAATTATTGATTGGGTAAAGCGCGAATATTCACTTCTTCTCGGAGAGCGCACAGCCGAAGAGATCAAGATGGCTATCGGATCGGCCTTCAAGCTCCCTGGTGAGCTCGATGCTGAAATCCGCGGTCGCGATCTTGCTACTGGTCTGCCAAAGACCATATTTGTATCTGCCGAAGAGATTCGCAAGGCACTCGAAGAGCCGGTCAACCAGATTGTTAACGCAGTAAAGAGCACCCTCGACAAGACCCCACCAGAGCTTGCGAGTGATCTCATGGATCGCGGAATCGTTCTTACTGGCGGCGGCGCTTTGTTGCGCGGTCTTGATGAGCGCCTTCGCCTTGAAACTGGAATGCCTGTGCACATCTGTGAGCGCCCGCTTCAAGCTGTAGCAGAAGGTTCTGGCAAGTGTGTCGAAGAATTCGAAGCCCTCGAAAAGGTTTTGATCTCTGAACCACGTCGATAACTTCAATTCGTCCAGAATTTAAATAGGAGATACCTGTGGCACGTGGCGGCGGAAATCGTTCCAGATTACTGCTCGTCATATTGTTGGTGACCGCACTCTTCTTTATTACATTAGATCTGCGCGGTGTGAGCCTGACCAAAGGTTCTCGCTCAGTCACTCAAACAATTTTGTCCCCGGTGCAAAAAACTGTTTCGACAATATTCTCACCCGTTGGCAGATTCTTTAGCGATGTAAAGAATTTCGGGAAAACTAACGCAGAACTTCAGGATGAGATTGCCCTCAATAAGCAATTAAAGAGTCAGCTTGCCCGGGGGGAAGATATAAAGGGTGAGTTGTCACAACTGAAGTCAGTTCTTGACTTAGCTGGCCGAGGAAATTACAAAGTGGCTGCGGCTCGAGTCATCGCTCGCGGATCGGCCTCTAGCTTTTCGCAGACCATCACTATCGACCAAGGAAGTTCCTCTGGAATCCGTCCTGATATGACGGTGATTTCGGAAGATGGATTAATTGGCCTTGTTAAATCTACGACCTCAAGTTCTTCAATTGTTCTTCTGATGAGCGACCCGAGCTTCAAAGTTGGAGTGAAGATTGCCCGGAGTCAGAGCATTGGTGTTCTCTCTGGACTTGGCTCCAATACGTATGAGCTCGACCTTTTAGATCCGGCGGGAAGTATTCAAACCGGCGATATATTGCTTACAAATGGTTCTGAGGAAAATAAACCATTTATTCCTGGTGTTCCCGTAGGCGTGGTGACTGGCGTAGACACAGCACCTGACTCCTTAACTCAATCCGCCTCGGTCTCCTCCTATGCGAATTTGAACGATCTCGGGGTGGTTGCTGTCGTATTAAGCGCTCCCACGACTGCTCCGAGCAAACCGCTCGTGCCAACGCCAAATCCAACAGTGACCGTTTATGTAACGGCGGCGCCAGTACCAGCGCCAACCACTTCAGCGTTGCCCAGCGGATCACCTGCCCCCGCTCCCATAGCCTCACCAACCACGAAGAAATAAAGTTGCCTTAAATGAGTCCCGCGCGAATTGCATCGACCCTCGCATTTTTCTTCGTGTTATTTGTTGTGCAAGAGTCCGCCGTATCACTCATTCACTTCCCAATTTCGGGGTTCTCATTTTATTTAGCGATTGCGATCTCGATGATTGCTTTTGAAGATCATAACGGTGCGCTTGTTACAGGTTTTTTATCGGGGATAGTTCTTGATCTTTCGCCAACTTCCAACGCACCATTTGGACAATGGGCGCTGATTTTGACTTTGATCGGCTTCCTCTTTGCCGTTAATAAAGATTCAATTTCAGATCTCACATCATCTCCAATCACATTCGTAATTTTTGTAGGTGGGGGAGTGACATTTGCCCTTGTTGCATACCTTGGATTTGGTTCACTTCTCGATGAACAAAATGGGTCACTTGGCCATGACATGATTGTTGTACTGGGGAATTTGCTCTGGACTTTGATCTTTACTCCGGTCTTTTTGCCAGCCATTTCGCGGGTTCGAGAATTTACGATGACTTCTAGGGAACGCTTATGAGCCAACGTTCCAGACTCAACTTGATTGTGGTTCAAGCCCTAGTGCTTTCTCTCATGCTTGCGATGCTTGGGCGTTTGTTTTATCTGCAGGTCGCGGCAGGTGGCAAATATCAAAGTGCCGCATTGAGCATTCAGTCCCGGGACATTGTGACCCCAGCAATTCGAGGAGCGATTGTTGATGACACTGGGTTGCCTATGGCAGCAGATCGCCCAGGGCTCGTTATTACTGTAGATCGAAGCGCTCTGGACAAAATGCCAGATCAAGGCAAATCGGTTCTGCTACGCGTCTCAAAGTTACTCAACGTGAAATATGCCGATTTATACGTTCGAACTCGACTATGCGGTGAGCTGCCAATCGGCAAACGAGCCGGGTGTTGGAATGGCACGCTTTATCAGCCCGTCCCTGTGACAAAAGAGGCAACAGAGACAGAAGCCCTTAAGGTCCTTGAGAACCCTGATCTTTATCCTGGCATTAACGCCGCACCAGTTCCGATCAGAAGTTATCCATCCCTCGCGGGAGAAAATGCTGCGCATGTACTTGGTTACGTGGGTTCAGTTACGGCCGAAGACTTGGCAAACACCAACAAGCAGTATTACCAAAATCAAGTTATTGGAAAGTCGGGGCTGGAGTATCAGTACGACCAGTACTTGCAGGGCACTCCTGGAATTAAGCGAGTTATAGTTGATCGCACCGAACATGTAACGAGCACGGCTACTGTCAGCCAGCCGATAGCTGGCAACAATTTGGTTACCAATATCAGCGCCCGCTTGCAGGCTGCAACAGAGAAGGCGCTTGCAGACAGCGTATTGAATGCGCGGGCACAGGGAAATAAGGCCGACTCCGGCGCTGCAATAGTCATGGATGTAAACACCGGCCGTGTGTTGGCAATGGCTTCATATCCCACCTATGACCCGAACATGTGGCAGAAGGGACTCACCGAAGCCCAGGCCCAAGCGCTCTTTAGTGATGCCGATGGAGTGCCCGCACTATCTCGCGCAATTGACGGAACTTATGCCCCCGCTTCTACATTTAAAGTGTTATCAGTGGTGGCTGCGTCTCACGCTGGTTACAACCTCAATGGAAATTATCAATGTCCATATTCCATAAAATTTGGTAACAAGGTTTTTCACAACGACGATACGAGCGTTCAAGGAACTATGTCTCTGCAAACGGCTATCGCAGTTTCCTGCGACACGATCTGGTATCAAATCGGATATGACCAATGGGTGAAAGACGGTGGCCTCACTCCAAAGAAGAATCTCAATGATTACTTTTTCAAAAACGCCGCGCTTTTCGGTGTAGGAAAACCAACCGGAATTGATTTACCTTCAGAGGCATCGGGTCGTTTACCCGATCGAAGTTGGAAACTTGCTTATTACAAAGCGAACAAGAATTTTTATTGCAACTACACCAAACGTGCGAGGCCATCGGACCTAACCCCATTTTTGATCGCCATTGCAAAAGAAGATTGCACGGATGGCTATGTGGTTCGGGCCGGAGATGCAATCAATTTCGCGATCGGACAAGGCGATACATTGGTTACTCCGATTCAACTCATTGATATTTATGCTGCAATTGCGAATGGGGGAACGTTATATCGTCCCCAAATAGCCAGAGCCGTTGTTGATCAGAGTGGCAAGGTAGTTAAGGATTTTGAGCCACAAGTTAATGGCAAGATTCCAGCTTCAAAGAGCACCATCACTTTCTTACATAACGCACTGCGCTCGGTCGCCACTGTGGGTACTGCTGCTGGAGTGTTTGGCAATTATCCGATCGCGGTGAGCGGAAAGACCGGAACCGGCCAGGTTCAAGGGCGCAACGCCAATGGAACAGCGAAAGACCCGACTTCGTGGTTCGCTTCCTATGCTCCATTCGACAAGCCGCAATATGCTGTAGTCATGATGGTGAGTCAGGGCGGATATGGTGCTTCAACATCTGCCGTTGGCGTGAAAGAAATTTACAATGCTATCTATGGGGTCACAGGGAATACCGTTGATCCGAAGAAGGCAATTTTCCCAAGCGGCGCACCAACTGAAACTATTCCAAATATTGATGTGAAAAACGCCAAGCCGGTGACACCATGACAATCTTTCGGCAGGAAAGTCGTTCTCATCGATTGATGAACAACGTCGCGAGTTATGACCGATGGCTTACCCTTTCAGTTGCCGGATTGCTATCTTTTGGAACATTGCTCGTGTGGGCTGCAACTAAAAATTGGTTTGCATCGCAGCATCTAGATCCGCAGTATTACGTCAAGCGCCACGTTGTGAATATCGTTATTGGATTATTTCTTGCCTACGGAACAACGCTCGTTGACTACCGTCTCCTTCGCGCCTACACGCCAATAGTGTGGGGGCTGGGAGTCCTTGGACTGATCGCCGTATTGCTTCCAGGCGTTGGGTCTACCGTAAATGGCGCAAAGGCTTGGATTTCGCTACCGGGCGGATTTCAAATTCAGCCGGCCGAGCTAGCCAAGATTTCAATCATTTTAGGTATTTCAATGGTGCTTTCTGAACATAATGGTGTTGGTGATGATCCAAGTGATAGAGATGTACTTCGCTCACTGGCTATCTCATCGGTTCCAATTGCGCTGATCATGTTGCAGCCCGACCTCGGCACTACCCTGATTATTAGCGCCTCTATCGTCATTATGATTGCGGTTTCTGGAGCCCCATCACGTTGGGTTGTTGGTCTTGTACTCCTTGCAGCGCTTGGTGGGTTCGTCGCCGTTAAAGCTGGGGTTGTCAGCGAATATCAAGTAAAAAGGCTTCAGTCATTCGTCGATCCAAACGCCGACCCACAGCAAAGTGGATATCAGCTTCGACAAGCTCGTATAACGATTGGTTCTGGTGGACTGCTAGGTAAAGGTCTCTTTCATGGTCCGCAAACGAATGGTCGATTCGTGCCCGAACAGCAGACCGACTTTATTTTTACAGTTGCTGGCGAAGAGACTGGGTTTGCAGGTTCAGCGCTGATACTCCTGCTCTTTGGTCTATTTTTCTGGCGAGCCTTCTTGATAGCGCAGCGAACTGATGACCTCTTTGGACGGTTGGTGTGTGTTGGTGTGATCGCTTGGTTTGCGCTACAGACCTTTGAAAACATTGGAATGTCGATGGGCTTAATGCCCATGACAGGCGTGCCGCTGCCCTTCATCTCCTATGGCGGGTCATCCATGTTCGCTAATTTGGTCGGTTTTGGGCTCCTTCAAAACATTCATGTGCGCTCAAGGTAGCGCCAAATTGGTTATAAGCCTCCGATCTGCGATACTTAAGGTCAGGATCTGAGCCATTCAGCGCGATTAGTCCGCCGCGAAAGCTCTCTGTCCCAGGTTTTTAAGGAAGTACGTCAGGTTTTTTTAGAGCATTATTTTTAGAAGAGGATTAGTTTTATGGCGCCAGAGCCAAAGAAATCGCGCAAGCGCGCAGTTAAATCAACTGCCACAAAGAGTGAAGCGACCGTTTCCCCAAATGAGGTCGGTTCGCAAATTCATAATTCCGATAGCGCTGAAACTGCAGCGCCGGCCAAAACTGCTGTTAAGCGCGCAGTAAAGAAGGCCGTTGCAGAGGTTCCAACAGAGGCTGCCGAACCTGCTAAGGCAAAGCGTGCCACCGCACCAGTTCCAGTTCCCCTCTTCCAAGAGGCACCAATAGCAGTCGCCCCAAAGAAGACCCGAACTGCGCCAGCACCGGCCCTAGAGAGCTCGCCTGCGCAATCTGATGAGACTTCAGGTGAGAGCGAAGAGCAAGCACAACGCCGCCGTCGTCGTCGCGGTGGACGAGGTCGCAGGCGTCCAGGCTCAGATGAGACAAATGAAATTTCGCAGAATGATGATGGCGAAAATCTCGACGAGGGATCACTTGATGAATCCGAAGACGAGACGAACGCAGATGGTACGACCCATCGCCGTCGCCGTCGTCGCCGTGCCAAAGGTGAAAACGTTGAGGCAACGGAGACCGTCGAAGAAGATGGTGTAGTCACCGTTGTAAAGGTTCGCCCACCTCGCGAGTCAACGTCTACACGTACCGAACGTCCTGCTCGGAATAACCGTGATCGAGATCGTGACAGAGATCGTGATCGAGGACGTGGTAGAGATCGTGATCGTCGTGACCGTGATGATCGCGCCCCACGTGACTTCACTCGCCGCCGTGGAACGATCATTACTGAACAAGAATTTTTAGCCCGTCGCGAAAATGTCGATCGCGAGATGTTGGTGCGTCAGACCGGCGACCGCACTCAGATCGCGGTTCTTGAAGACAAGATTATGGTCGAGCACTACGTCAATCGAAATAGCAATATTTCATACGTGGGCAACGTTTATTTAGGCCGCGTACAGAACGTTCTTCCGTCAATGGAAGCTGCATTCGTTGATATCGGCAAGGGTCGTAACGCTGTTCTTTATGCTGGTGAAGTCAACTGGGATGCTGCAGGTATTGCAGAAGGTCAAACCCGCAAGATTGAACAAGTTCTGAAGACTGGTCAGTCAGTTTTGGTACAAGTTACAAAAGACCCAATCGGTCAAAAAGGTGCACGCCTCACATCGCAAATTTCACTCCCTGGTCGCTACTTGGTCTATGTACCTGGTGGAACCATGAGTGGAATAAGCCGCCGCCTGCCAGATCAAGAACGTAGCCGTCTTAAGTCGATCCTCAAGAATTTAATTCCCGAAGAAGCGGGCGTAATTGTTCGCACAGCCTCTGAGGGCGCAACCGAGGAAGAGTTGGAACGCGATGTCATTCGTCTGAAGGCACAATGGGAAGATATCGAAGCGAAGGCTGCGAACCCCTCAACTTCGGCACCTTCACTTTTGTACAGCGAGCCAGACCTCACAGTCCGCGTCATCCGAGACATCTTTAATGAAGATTTCCGCCGCCTGATTGTTCAAGGCGATGAGGCGTGGGATGACATCAATAATTACTTAGGTCATATTGCTCCAGAACTCACTTCGAAAATTGAGAAGTGGACTGGATCGCGTGACCTCTTCGCCGAGAATCGAATTGAAGAACAGCTTGCAAAGGCTTTCGATCGCAAGGTCTATCTGCCATCAGGTGGTTCACTCGTTATCGATCGAACCGAAGCCATGATCGTCATCGACGTGAACACTGGAAAATTTATCGGTAAGGGCGGGAACCTTGAAGAGACCGTCACTAAGAACAACTTAGAAGCTGCCGAAGAGATTGCACGCCAACTCCGCCTGCGCGATATGGGCGGCATCATCGTTATCGACTTTATCGATATGTCCTTAGAATCCAACCGTGACCAAGTGCTACGCCGCTTAGTTGAATGCCTAGGACGTGACCGCACCAAGCACCAGGTCGCGGAAGTTACTTCTCTTGGCCTGGTCCAGATGACACGTAAGCGCGTCGGACAGGGTCTCATTGAGGCCTTTTCGACCACCTGCGAGTCGTGCGGTGGCCGCGGTATCCATATTCATTCCGAGCCGGTCCGCAAGGTCGCCCTCGAAAAGGAGATGGAACAGCGTTACCTTCCTTCTAGCGAGCGCGAAGCAGAGACAGAAGCCCTCGAGGAGGCCGTACCAGAAGAGGCACCGGCCACCCTACAGACTCAGGCCACAGTCGAGTCCGCCTCGCACAATTCTCACAATTCGCAGAACCCAAGTGGCGGACAGCCTCGGCGCCGCCGCAGGGCAGTCAGTACCGGGGTAATCACCCCATCCTAAATTGGGTAAAGAGGCGCTCAGTTTGACCCGAGGGCCTTGGAATCCGTACCCTAATCCTCTGCCCACAGCACAGTTAGGGCGAGCAAGAATCAGCAAGACTAGTTAAGGGAGATCAACGTGTACGCGATTGTTAAAGCCGGCGGCCGTCAAGAGAAGGTTGCTGTAGGCGACACGATTACCGTGGATCGAATTGATGCAGCCGTAGGCGCATCAGTAAATTTCCCTGCGCTCTTGCTCGTAGATGGCGCAACCATCACATCTGATGCAAAGGTTCTCGCAGCAACCAAGGTCACCGGGGAAATCCTCGAAGAGACCAAGGGTCCAAAGATCGACATCCTTCGCTACAAGAACAAGACCGGCTATCGCCGTCGTTCAGGTTTCCGTTCACAACTCACGCGGGTAAAAATCACCGCGATTAACAAGTAAGGGAGGCGACAATAAATGGCAAGTAAAAAGGGAGTCTCCTCGACTCGTAACGGTCGCGATTCAAATGCACAGTACCTCGGTATCAAGCGTTTCGGTGGTCAAGTTGTGAAGTCAGGCGAAATCTTGGTCCGTCAACGCGGAACAGTTTTCCACCCAGGCAAGAATGTTGGCATCGGCAAAGATGACACATTGTTTGCATTGGCAGCTGGCGCAGTTGAGTTCGGTAAGGCACGTGGACGTAAAGTTGTAAATATCGTCCCGGTAGTTCCTGTCGCATAACTCGCGCAAATACTCTTGAGCGGGTCCGCGACTGCGGGCCCGCTTTTATTTTATTAAATAACCAGCAAGTGAATTCGCAAGTGAAGGGGGAGAGCAGATGACTACGTTCGTCGATCGTGTCACGCTGCACGCCTCAGCTGGTAAAGGTGGAGATGGTTGCGTCTCGATTCACCGTGAGAAATTTGTTCCACTTGGTGGACCAGATGGTGGCAATGGTGGACGTGGCGGAGATATCGTTTTAGTCGTTGATGACAACGTGACAACTCTTTTGGATTTCCATCACTCACCACATCGCCGCGCCGGAAATGGACGCCCCGGATATGGAGATTATTGCAACGGTGGTGAAGGCGGCGACCTCATCATGCGCGTTCCCAATGGAACCGTCGTTAAAGATCTCAATGGAAATATTCTTGCCGACCTCATTGGTGAAGGCACGCGCTTTATTGCCGCACAAGGCGGTCGCGGTGGTCTTGGAAACGCTGCGCTCGCATCACGCAAGCGCCGTGCACCTGGTTTCGCACTTAAAGGTGAAGAAGGTGAAGAGCGCACTTTAATTATGGAATTAAAGAGCGTTGCAGATATTGGCCTCATTGGTTTTCCAAGTGCAGGAAAGTCATCGCTCATTGCCGCAATATCAGCTGCGCGTCCAAAGATTGCTGACTATCCATTTACTACTTTGGTTCCAAACCTAGGCGTTGTACAAGCCGGTGAAACTCGTTTCACAGTTGCAGATGTCCCTGGGCTAATTCCTGGTGCATCGCAGGGTAAAGGCCTTGGATTGGAATTCCTTCGCCACGTTGAAAGATGTGCAGCGCTGGTACATGTTCTAGATTGCGGAACCCTGGAGACCGATCGGGATCCTGTAAAAGATTTTCGAATTATCGAAGAAGAGTTGTCGCATTACGGTGGCCTTGCAGATCGTCCACGAATTATCGCTCTCAACAAGATTGACCTTCCAGATGGAAAAGCGATGGCCGATATGGTGCAAGCAACTTTCGAGGAACAAGGCTATGAGGTTTACCAAATCTCTGCCGCGGCCAGACTTGGATTAACTGAACTCAATTATGCGATGGCGCGCATTATTCAAGAAGCGAGAAGAGTAAAAGCCGCCGAAACAAAAACCCGCATTGTTCTGCGACCACTGGCCGTTAATGACAATGGATTTAAAGTTGAGAAGAATGAAGATGGTTCATTCACTGTCACAGGTGATAAGCCAGAGCGCTTTGTGCGCCAGACCGACTTCGCTAACGCCGAGGCCGTTGGTTATTTGGCAGATCGCCTTGCAGCACTTGGTGTTGAAAAAGAACTTTTCAAAAAGGGCGCACGTCCAAAGTCAGAAGTTCGAATTGGTACGGGAGACAAAGCCGTTATCTTCGATTGGGAGCCTTCGATTGAAGCCGGCGCAGAACTCCTTGCAAGCCCGCGTGGAACAGATCTTCGCTTGGAATCTCCATGGGCTGGCCGATACGTCGAAGATGATGTTGATGAGCTGTCCGAAGATGAGATTGCAATGCAATGGGAATATAAAGTTGAAAACCCTACAGATCCCAGCGACACAAATAACTCGAGGACTGCGGGTTAAGCAATGCCTCGTGCAGAAGTTTTAAAAGCCAAACGAGTTGTCATCAAAGTTGGGTCCTCGACTTTGACAGGATCTGCAGGCCATGACCTCGATGAGGGAGCAGTCCACTCTTTAGTTCAAATGGTTATGGATCTTCGTAATCGCGGATGCGAAGTTGTACTCGTGTCATCTGGCGCAATTGCAGCAGGGTTAGCTCCACTTGGACTCAAAGTTCGTCCTAAGGATCTGGCAACACAACAAGCCGCGGCATCAGTTGGCCAAGGGCGACTCATTGCCAGTTATAACCGCGCATTTGACGAACACAGCGTCATTGCCTCGCAAGTTCTGCTCACAATCGATGATGTTGTTCGCCGCTCTCATTACCAAAATGCGCAGCGCACGCTATTTCGACTTATCCAAATGGGAGTCGTCCCAATCATCAATGAAAACGACACTGTCGGAGTATCGGAAATTCGCTTTGGTGATAACGATCGCCTAGCGGCGCTCGTTTCACATCTGATCACCGCGGATCTATTGGTTCTTGTTACGGATGTCGATGGCCTTTATGACGCACCTCCTTCGCGCCCCGGCGCCAAACGGATTTCTAGCGTTCCTGATGTCAGTCGACTCGGGGATATTGAAATTGGAGGCGTCGGATCTTCTGGTGTAGGCAGTGGTGGGATGGTCACAAAGGTTGAAGCCGCTCGCATCGCCACGGGAGCGGGCGTTCACATGCTTCTCACCACCCTAGCCGAGCTCCCTTCCGCGCTACTCGGTGAAGATGTCGGCACTATTTTCCAGGCGCGTACTGATCGCAAACCTTCGCGATTGCTCTGGCTTGCACATGCAGCAACTCCTCATGGACGACTCGTTCTGGATGCTGGCGCAACGACCGCTATCAAAGAGCGTGGCACCTCTCTGTTGGCCGCCGGCGTTGTATCTGTTGAAGGCGAATTTATTGCAGGAGATACCGTTGAATTAGTTTCACCTCGTGGTGATGTGATTGCGCGGGGCCTCGTTGCCTTCGACTCAGCAGAAATCCCGGGAATGCTTGGAAAATCTACGAAACGGCTCGCCGAAGAATTTGGGCCAGAGTACGAACGGGAGCTGGTTCACCGCGACGACCTCGTACTTCTCTGATCGGATAGGGTTTGCCCATGGCCGCTATCTCACGCGAGGATGTTGCTCATCTAGCAGCACTAGCTCGCATTACGATGAACGAAGCCGAACTCGATCACCTGGCAAAGGAGATGGCAGTCATTCTTGATGCCGTTGCACGTGTCCAGGAAGTTTCAGGCGAAGACGTTCCACCGACATCTCATCCAATCCCCGTTAATAATGTCTATCGTGATGACGTGGTCTTGCCGAGCCTTACCCCAAGCGAAGCGCTATCTGGCGCACCAGCTCAAGAAGATGGCCGCTTTAAAGTGCCACAGATTTTGGGTGAAGAATGAGTGTCATCAATCTTGCTGCACACGAAATGGCGGCAAAACTCAACGACGGCAGCCTTACTTCCGTAGAACTCACTAACGCCCACTACGACCAGATTGCTCAAGTTGATGAGGCAGTTCACGCGTTCTTATATCTCGACAAAGAAGGCGCATTAGAGCAAGCCGCAGCCATCGACGCAAAACGCGCCCAAGGCGAGTCTTTAGCACCATTTGCTGGAGTTCCATTAGCCCTCAAAGATGTGCTGACTCAAAAAGGTATTCCGACCACGTGTGGCTCCAAAATGTTGGAAGGTTGGCGCCCGCCTTACGACGCAACGGTCGTGACACGTCTTAAAGAAGCCGGCATTGTTATTTTAGGTAAGACCAACATGGATGAATTCGCAATGGGTTCATCCACAGAAAACTCTGCATATGGCCCAACCCACAATCCATGGGATCTCGATCGTATTCCTGGCGGTTCAGGTGGTGGCTCTGCTGCATCGTTGGCAGCTTTCGAAGCACCTTTGGCAATTGGTACTGATACAGGTGGATCAATTCGTCAGCCTGCAGCGGTGACGGGAACCGTCGGAGTGAAACCTACGTATGGCGGGGTTTCTAGATATGGCCTCGTCGCATTCTCTTCTAGCCTGGATCAAGCAGGTCCTTGTGCGCGCACGGTGCTAGACGCAGCGATGCTCCATGAAGTAATTGCCGGCCATGATCCAAAAGATTCAACCTCCATTAATGCACCTGTTCCACAAGTCGTTAAGGCTGCAAAGAAGCTCGATGTAAAAGGTATGAAGATTGGTGTCGTCAAAGAACTTCAAGGCGATGGTTTCCAGCGCGGAGTGCTCGATCGCTTTCACGATGGCCTAGATGCACTTATTGCTGCTGGAGCCGAAATCGTAGAAGTTTCTTGCCCAACCTTCGATTATGCGCTCGCTGCGTACTACCTCATCGCTCCAAGTGAGTGTTCCTCGAACCTCGCCCGCTTTGACTCAATGCGTTATGGAATTCGTATCGGCGATGATGGTAACCGCGGTGCCGAAGAAGTCATGAACCTTACTCGTCATGAAGGTTTCGGCCCTGAAGTGAAGCGCCGCATCATTCTTGGTACCTACGCGCTTTCATCTGGTTATTACGATGCATATTACGGTTCGGCCCAGAAAGTCAGAACGCTTGTGATGCGAGACTTTAACGCTGCATTCGAAAAGGCAGATGTCTTGGTATCACCAAGTGCGCCAACTACTGCCTTTAAAATCGGTGAGCAAGTTGATGATCCGCTAGCGATGTACCTCAACGACATCGCAACTATCCCAGTGAATATGGCTGGAATCGGTGGAATGTCTTTGCCATGTGGCCTCGCTACAGAAGATGGCCTCCCAGTTGGTTTTCAAATCATGTCACCCGCAATGAAGGATGACCTGATGTACCAAGTTGGTGGAACGCTAGAAGCCGCACTCTTGTCGAAATGGGGTGCTCCGATTTTGAGCCAGGCTCCAGAATTGGCAGGCAGCAAATGACGCTTAACTTCGATGAAGCAATGGTCAAGTACGAACCAACGCTTGGGCTAGAAGTTCACGTTGAGCTCAATACCAATTCAAAGATGTTCTGCTCTTGCTCCACGCAATTTGGTGCAGAACCTAATACGCAAACCTGCCCAGTCTGCTTGGGACTACCCGGTGCTTTGCCCGTCGTTAATGGAAAGGCGATCGAGAGCACGATCTTGATCGGGTTAGCGCTTAACTGTTCTATTGCGCCCTTCTCACGCTTTGCCCGCAAAAACTATTTCTACCCAGATATGCCCAAGAACTTTCAGACTTCACAATACGATGAACCGATCTGCGTTAATGGTTACCTCGATGTTGAGATTGAAACGGAAGAAGGTCCCAAGCAATTTAGAGTTGAGATCGAACGCGTTCACATGGAAGAGGACACCGGAAAGTCGCTCCACGTTGGTGGTGCCACTGGTCGAATTCATGGCGCCGATTACTCGCTCTTGGACTATAACCGTGCCGGTATTCCGCTTGTCGAAATCGTCACAAAGATTGTAAGTGGAACGGGAAAGTACGCCCCGCAAGTTGCGCGCGCATATGTGACGGAACTTCGCGACATCTTGCGCTCACTGGGTGTATCAGATGTAAAGATGGAGCAAGGCTCGATGCGTTGCGATGTAAATTTATCGCTCGCGCAAGCGGGCTCCGGTGCACTTGGAACTCGCAGCGAGACAAAGAATGTGAACTCACTGCGTTCAGTGGAACGCGCCGTAATCGGTGAGATCGTGCGTCAATCCAATCGCCTTGAAGCAGGGGAACGAATCGTCCAGGAGACTCGCCACTTCCTCGAAGAATCTGGCCAGACGCGGCCCGGTCGCTCGAAAGAACAGGCAGAGGATTACCGCTACTTCCCAGAGCCAGATCTAGTTCCCGTTGTTCCAGACGCCGTATGGATCGAAGAGTTGCGAGCAACGCTTCCCGAGAAACCGTCGGCACGTCGCAAGCGTTTGCAGGCCGCATGGTCCGTACCGGATAAAGAGATGGCATCACTCGTTAATGCTGGATTGCTCGATGTTGTTGAACAGACCATTGAGCTCGGAGCAGAACCTGCTCGCGCACGTTCATGGTGGCTCGGTGAGATTTCGCGTTTAGCTAACGAGAAAGAAGCAGATCCGACATCGCTGATTACTCCAGCTTCAGTCTCTGAAATCATCGCACTTATTGTCGCTGGCGACTTGACCGACAAGCTTGCTCGTCAGGTTGTTGAAGGCGTTATTTCCGGTGAAGGCTCGCCCCGCGATGTCATTGAGAAACGCGGTTTGAAAGTTGTCTCTGATGATGGTGCTCTCATGGCAGCGATTGACGCCGCAATTGCCGCGCAGCCAGATACTGCAGAACGCGTTCGCGGCGGAAATATTCCGGCAGCTGGTGCATTGATTGGTGCGGTAATGAAAGCCACTGGTGGCCAGGCCGATGCGGCACGTGTCCGAGAATTGCTACTGAACGTTTTGGGCCAAGGAGGCAAATAATGAGCGAGCCAAAGAACGCAATGAAGCCCCGTTCTGGTTTAGTTACTGACGGTTTAGAGCGTGCTCCTGCCCGCGGAATGTTGCGCGCCGTTGGTATGAAAGATGAAGATTTTGCAAAGCCACAAATTGGAATTGCATCATCTTGGAATGAAATTACCCCATGTAATTTATCGCTCGATCGTTTAGCTAAAGCCTCTCGTAAAGGTGTCATTGAAGCGGGCGGCTTTCCCATGCAATTTGGAACCATCTCTGTCTCTGACGGAATTTCGATGGGCCATGAAGGTATGCATTTCTCGCTTGTTTCGCGAGAGGTTATTGCTGATTCAGTAGAAACCGTTATGCAGGCAGAGCGCCTTGATGGAATGGTGACGTTTGCGGGCTGTGATAAATCCTTGCCTGGCATGATGATGGCTGCGGCGCGTATTGATGTAGCGAGCGTATTTGTTTATGCAGGTTCGACGTTGGCGGGTCAGGTTGATGGTCGCGATGTCACCATCATCGATGCCTTTGAAGCCGTTGGCGCATGTGCCCGTGGTTTGATCACGCAAGAAAAAGTCGACGAGATCGAACGCGCTATCTGTCCAGGTGAAGGTGCCTGTGGTGGCATGTACACCGCAAACACCATGGCAGCCGTAGGTGAAGCGCTCGGACTTTCACTTCCTGGTTCTGCTTCACCACCTTCAGTTGATCGTCGCCGCGATGACTATGCAATTAAAGCTGGCGCCGCTGTTGTTGAGTTGATTCGTCAAGGAATTACTACCCGTGACATATTGACTAAGAAAGCTTTCGAAAATGCGATCACAGTGGTGATGGCCCTTGGTGGTTCCACCAATGCTGTTCTTCACTTGCTTGCAATTGCTAATGAAGCTGAGGTGGATTTAGATCTCTCTGACTTCCAGCGCATTAGCGAGCGAACACCTCTTCTCGGTGACTTGAAGCCATTTGGCAAATATGTAATGACCGATGTAGATCGCGTTGGCGGAATTCCCGTTGTCCTTCGCGCGCTATATGACGCCGGGTTCTTGCATGGCGATTGCCTCACAGTTACCGGCAAAACAATGGCCGAAAATCTCGCAGAGATTTCACCGCTAGATCCAGATGGCGATGTACTTCATGCGATTCAGAATCCGCTCTCTGCTGGTGGTGGAATCACGATTCTTCATGGTTCGCTTGCTACAGATGGAGCCGTCTGCAAAACCGCAGGTGTGGGCGTAGATTTCTTTGAAGGACCCGCTCGTGTATTTGAGCGTGAGCAAGCAGCTATGGAAGCCCTTGAAAATGGAACTATCAAAGCGGGGGATGTTGTGGTGATTCGCTACGAAGGTCCAAAGGGTGGCCCGGGCATGCGTGAGATGTTGATGATCACCGGTGCCATTAAAGGTGCTGGATTAGGTAAATCCACACTCTTGCTGACCGATGGTCGATTCTCTGGAGGAAGTACCGGACTTTGCGTGGGCCACGTTGCACCAGAGGCCGTCGATGGGGGACCTATCGCTTTCATCAAAGATGGCGACTTAATCCGTATCGATATCGCTAAGCGCACATTGGATCTTTTAGTTGATGAGGCTGAACTTGCCGAACGCCGCAAGAACTTCACCCCGGTTCCTCATAAATTCCGCCGTGGTGTGCTCGCTAAATATTCAAAGGTCGTTGGATCGGCTTCGAAGGGCGCGGTCTGCGGTTAATCCATATGAGATGGGTGTCTCATATTATGAGATCACTATCTCAGGGGTTGACTAGCCCGACTTCACAAGCGAGAATTAGCGCATGACATCATCAGTGGTGATTCGAGAGCGCGCGATCTAGTCCAACTAGATGGTGCGCTACCCCTCAGTGGAAACTGAGGGGTTTCGTGTTTCACGACCAGATGTAAATTTTTTGCCGCACGAGATGTCTTATGAAAGTTACGGAGACCGAGAGGAGATGAACATGTCGGAAAAAATAACAGGGGCCCAGTCGCTCGTGAAATCTTTGGAGCACGCCGGCGTGGACGTCATGTTCGGAATCCCGGGTGGCGCAATTCTGCCGGCTTACGATCCAATCTTTGATAGTTCAATTCGCCACATATTGGTCCGTCATGAACAAGGTGCGGGACACGCAGCTACCGGATACGCGCAGGCGACCGGCCGCGTTGGTGTCTGCATGGCGACATCTGGCCCAGGTGCAACCAACTTGGTCACACCATTGGCGGATGCCCAAATGGATTCCGTGCCAATCGTTGCCATTACTGGCCAAGTCGCTTCGGGAGCTATTGGTACAGATGCATTCCAAGAAGCCGATATTCGCGGAATTACGATGCCAGTAACGAAGCACAATTTCTTGATCACTGATGCAAAGGATATTCCGCAAGCTATTGCAGAAGCTTTTCATATTGCTCGCACTGGTCGTCCAGGCGCCGTTCTCGTTGACATCGCTAAAGATGCGTTGACCAACCTCACCGAATTCCACTGGCCAGAAACGGTATCCCTTCCTGGGTACAACCCAATAATGGAACCGACTTCACAGGCCGTGAAAGATGCGGCTGCCCTCATTGCAGAGTCAACGTCGCCAGTTCTTTATGTAGGTGGCGGGGTTATCAAATCCAACGCCGCTGCAGAACTCATGCAACTCGCAGAGCTCACCGGAGCACCTGTTGTGACAACTTTGATGGCACTTGGCTCATTCCCGGATAGCCACGAGCAACACCTAGGTATGCCAGGAATGCATGGAACGGTTGCTGCTGTGACCGCGCTCCAAAAGGCAGATTTGCTCATCACCTTGGGCGCTCGCTTTGATGATCGTGTAACCGGCAAGCTCTCGTCTTTCGCTCCAAAGGCGAAGGTGATTCATGCCGATATTGATCCCGCCGAAATCGGTAAGAATCGCATTGCAGACGTTGCCCTTGTCGGCGATGTGAAGGCAACGATCAAGGCCTTGCTTCCAGAGTTGGCAGAGCGCTTCAAGGTTTCCAAGCCTGATCTCACCGCGTGGTGGGCGCAATGCAATAGCTGGAGAACGAAATACCCACTGGGCTTTGATGAACCAACCGATGGAACATTGAGCCCGCAATACGTAATTCAACGCATTGGAGCGATAGCTGGGCCAGATGCAATTTATGTAGCGGGTGTTGGTCAACATCAGATGTGGGCATCGCAATTTGTGAAGTACGAAAAGCCGCGCACCTGGTTGAACTCCGGCGGTCTTGGAACAATGGGATACGCAGTCCCAGCTGCAATGGGCGCAAAGGTTGGCGCACCGGATACCGTTGTTTGGGCAATCGATGGTGACGGATGCTTCCAGATGACCAACCAAGAGCTTGTTACCTGCGCACTCAATAACATTCCTGTCAAAATCGCGATCATTAATAACGAATCACTCGGCATGGTTCGCCAGTGGCAGACCCTTTTCTATAACGAGCGTTATTCCAACACCGATCTTCACTCAAAGCGCATTCCAGATTTCGCAATGCTGGCTGAAGCGATGGGTTGCGTAGGACTTCGCTGTGAAAGCAAGGATGATGTTGACCGGGTCATTAAAGAGGCGATGGCCATCAATGACCGTCCAGTCGTCGTTGACTTCAGCGTTCATCGTGATGCAATGGTCTGGCCGATGGTCGCAGCCGGTACCTCCAATGACGATATTGTTGTCGCTAAGTCGATGGCTCCAATCTGGGATTCGCAGGAGTTATAAATGAGCACTCATACACTTTCAGTTCTTGTCGAAAACAGCCCTGGAGTTCTGGCCAGAATCGCATCTCTCTTTTCTCGTCGGGGATACAACATCGATTCATTGGCAGTCGGGCCAACCGAAGATCCAAACGTTTCGCGTATGACGATCGTTGTTAATGTTGAGTCACACGCACTCGCACAGGTCATTGCGCAGACCGATAAATTAATTAACGTTTTAAGTATCGTGGAGCTCGACCCCGTCGCATCCGTGCAACGAGAACTCCTGCTCGTAAAGGTTTCAACAACGCCAGAAACCCGCTCACAAGTTTTGGAGACCGTTCAACTCTTTCGCGCGAAAGTCGTTGATGTTGCCCAGGACGCCGTAACGATTGAGGCGACCGGCAATAGCGAGAAAATCCAAGCCCTGCTTCGGGTCTTGGAGCCATATGGCATCAAAGAATTGGTTCAATCAGGACTTGTCGCAATGGAGCGCGGATTGAAGCCAGGCACCTCACAACACCTCGATAACAACTAAGAAAGGCAGACCATCAAGTGGCTACCCAATATCACGATGAAGATGCAGATCTCTCAATTATTCAAGGCAAGAAAGTTGCTGTGATCGGCTATGGCTCACAAGGTCACGCACATGCCCTTTCGCTTCGCGACAGCGGAGTAGATGTACGAATCGGTCTGGCCGAAGGTTCTGCTTCGCGCGCAAAGGCCGAGGCTGAAGGGCTTCGCGTCTTATCGGTCGCTGATGCGGTGAAGGAAGCCGACGTAGTCATGCTCCTTGCTCCTGATCACGTACAACGCCACATCTACAACGATTCAATCAAACCAAACCTCAAGCCAGGTTCAGCGCTCTTCTTCGGACATGGGTTCAACATTCGCTTTGGCTACATCAAGCCTGAAGGTAATATTGATGTAGCGATGGTCGCACCAAAAGGTCCTGGTCACCTTGTGCGCCGCGAATACTCAGCGGGTCGTGGAGTTCCAGTACTTGTAGCAGTTGAACAGGATGCAACCGGAAATGCCTGGCCACTGACACTTTCTTATGCAAAGGCGATCGGTGGACTTCGCGCTGGTGGAATCCTGACAACCTTCACCGAAGAGTGCGAGACCGACTTGTTCGGTGAGCAGTCAGTTCTCTGCGGCGGTGCTTCACAACTCGTTCAATACGGTTTTGAAACTCTCGTTGAAGCTGGATACCAACCAGAAGTTGCTTATTTCGAATGTCTCCACGAATTGAAGTTGATTGTTGATTTGATGTACGAAGGTGGAATCGCAAAGCAACGTTGGTCAGTCTCAGACACTGCTGAATTCGGCGACTATGTCTCTGGTCCTCGTGTAATCGACCCACGCGTTAAGGAGAACATGAAGGCAGTCCTTGCCGATATTCAGAACGGAACATTTGCAACACGTTTCATCAATGACCAAGATTCTGGGGCTCCAGAATTTAATGCACTTCGTGCAAAGGGTGAGTCACATCCGATCGAAGCTGTTGGCCGTGAACTTCGCAAGATGATGTCATGGGTCAAGAGCTCGACGAAGGATGACTACAAGGAAGGATCCGCTGCGCGTGGCTAAGCCAATTGTTTTGATCGCAGAGGAGTTGAGCCCTGCCACGATGGAGGCGCTTGGCCCTGATTTTGAAGTAAAACATTGCGACGGTGCTAACCGCGCAGAACTTCTTGCAGCATTAGCGGCGGGTGCCGATGCAGTTCTGATTCGCTCCGCAACGAAAATGGATGCAGAAGCAATTGCAGCATCAAGGGGCCTGAAAGTAATTGCCCGCGCCGGAGTCGGTGTCGACAACGTTGATATTCCTGCGGCGACTGCAGCCGGAATCATGGTTGTTAACGCACCGACTTCAAATATTGTCAGTGCTGCCGAACTCGCTATCGCATTGTTGATGGCATCGGCTCGCTTTGTGTCTCCAGCACATGCTGCACTTCGCAACGGAAAGTGGGCGCGCTCTAAGTACACCGGAGCCGAACTATTCGAAAAGACCCTCGGCATCGTCGGATTTGGAAAGATCGGACAACTGGTATCCGCACGCATGCAGGCATTTGGAATGAATGTCGTTGCATACGATCCGTACTTGTTGCCGGCTCGCGCTGCGCAATTAGGTGTTCGCTTGGTTGATCTCGATGAACTCCTGAAGGTAAGTGACTTCATCACGATTCACCTGCCAAAGACCAAAGAGACTGCGAACCTCATCGGTGAAGAAGCCCTCAAGAAAGTAAAGCCAACAGTGCGCATTATCAATGCTGCTCGTGGTGGAGTACTGGATGAGACAGCTCTTTACAACGCAATCGTTGAAGGTCGCGTAGCTGGTGCGGGACTCGATGTGTTTGCGACCGAACCTTGCACCGATTCACCACTCTTCACCTTGGATCAAGTCGTTGCAACACCACACCTTGGTGCATCTACGGATGAGGCCCAGGAGCGTGCTGGTATAGCAGTCGCCGTATCGGTTCGCAAAGCACTTGCAGGCGAGTTGGTCCCAGATGCGCTGAACGTTAAGGGTGGCGCTATCCACGAAGACATTCGCCCATCACTTCCGCTCGTAGAAAAAATGGCACAAATTGCAACAATCGTTGGCGGAGAACTTCCTACAACGATGGATATCGAAGTTCGCGGAGATATCTCTGGGCATGATTCGTCAGTGCTTGCTACAAGTGCACTCAAGGGTGCCTTGATTGCTGTTGGCGCAGAGTCGGTTACCTACGTGAATGCTCCAGGATTGGCCGCAGAACGTGGCATGTCTTCCGCAGTATCCACTAATCCTGAAAGTCCGGAATATCGCAGCATGATCTCACTTCGTGCCGCGCTTCCAGATGGTCGCTCGATCGTCGTCGATGGAACCCTGATGGGTATCCGTCGCGTTGAAAAGATCATCGCGATCAACGGATTCGATCTCGATCTGCCTCCAACCGAGCACCTTCTCTTCCTTCAATATGCCGATCGTCCTGGCGTAGTTGGTGCAGTAGGTAGCGTCCTTGGAAGCGCCGGAATCAATATTGCGGGTATGCAGGTAGCTCGTAACGAAGTCGGCGGCGAGGCGCTGATGGCACTCAACATCGACTCTGCGCTTTCTGCAGAGATCGTTGCTCATGTTCACAAAGAGACAGGTGCAGACTTGGTTCGCACAGTTACTCTGGTTTCGTAATATGAATAATTTCAAACTTGCTGTTATCGCAGGCGATGGAATCGGACCTGAGGTAGTTGCTGAGGGCCTAAAAGTCTTGGACAAGGTCTCCGCTAAATATGGATATACCTTTGAAAAGATTCACTACAACTTGGGTGCGGCTCATTGGCACGCTACTGGTGAAGTACTGAGCGATGAGACCATGGCGGAGATTGCAAAGAGTGACGTCATCTTGCTTGGAGCCGTTGGTGATCCAACAGTCCCGAGCGGAGTCCTAGAGCGTGGTTTACTCCTGAAGCTCCGCTTTGCATTCGATCAATACGTCAATCTTCGTCCAGCTAAATTGCACGCCGGGGTTACCTCTCCACTCGCGACAAAGGCAGCGATTGACTTTGTTGTCGTCCGCGAAGGAACCGAAGGCCCATACGTTGGCGCCGGTGGAAACTTGGCATTCGGCACCGATGCAGAAATCGCTACTGAGGAATCACTCAACACTCGTCGTGGTGCAGAGCGCGTTATCCGTGATGCATTTGCTCGCGCATCAGGACGTCCTCGCAAGAAGTTAACCCTTGTTCATAAGAACAATGTCTTGACCCATGCAGGTGGCCTATGGACCCGCACATTCAATGAAGTTGCGAAGGAATTTCCAGATGTAGCAACCGACTACCTCCATGTCGATGCAGCCTCGATGTTCTTTGTTACCAACCCAGAGCGCTTTGATGTTGTAGTCACCGATAACTTGTTCGGAGATATTTTGACCGATATCGCTGCGGCAATCTGCGGTGGCATCGGCTTGGCCGCATCAGGAAATATCAATCCAACACGTGCCTTCCCTTCGATGTTTGAACCAGT
>Ga0164297_10001000_pt1 | contig 31724 bp, 33 predicted proteins | sample GEODES058metaG_FD_113539 | JGI IMG/M metagenome (GOLD analysis project Ga0164297, IMG submission 113539) | Dystrophic lake water microbial communities from Trout Bog Lake, Wisconsin, USA - GEODES058 metaG | ecosystem: Environmental > Aquatic > Freshwater > Lake | place: USA: Trout Bog Lake... | reverse complement strand
GGGATAACCGGAACGCCGGCGCCCATAGATAGGCGAACAGCGCCGGACTTTAGATCTTCAACTTCAAAGGAACGAGAAGTTGTTCCTTCAGGAAATATTCCGACTATCTCACCGGCACGAAGTGCCCGCAGCGCTGCAACGAATGAGGATGAACCGCTCGCGCGATCAACACTGATGTGGTGCATGCCGCGCATCAAGGGCCCGGCAACTTTGTTATCGAAGATTTCCTTCTTTGCCATAAAGCGGATTAAGCGCTTAGTTGGCAGAGCACCTGTTCCAACAACAGCGAAATCCAAATACCCAATGTGGTTAATGCAAAGTACGGCGCCACCTTCCTTGGGCAGGTTCTCAACACCACGGAAATCAAATTGCAATCCGAGGTATTTCCAGACTCCTTTCAGGGCAAGGATTACTGGCGGATAAACAATTTCAGCCACGTAGCAGCGCCTTCTTTTCTTGGGCTTGCCTATAGAGGCGGCCAGCACGGAAGCTGGAGCGAACGAGTGGACCGCTCATGACTCCGAGGAAACCGATCTCTTCTGCTTCTTTTGAAAGTTCGACGAACTCTTCTGGCTTTACCCAGCGCAAAACAGGATGGTGCTTTGGAGTTGGACGAAGGTATTGCGTAATAGTGATCAGATCGCAACCAGCTTCATGAAGGTCAACCAGTGCTTGGCTGATCTCTTCGCGGGTTTCACCCATTCCCAAAATGAGATTGGACTTAGTAACCAGACCAAATGCTTGGGCTTGCGAAATAACGTCGAGTGAACGCTCATAACGGAACGCTGGACGGATCTCTTTAAAGATACGTGGAACAGTCTCCAAGTTGTGAGCGAATACTTCCGGGCGGGTTTCAAAAACTTCGTTAAGGAGGTGCGACTTACCGCTGAAATCAGGTGCGAGCATTTCAACGCCGGTTCCGGGATTGAGTTCGTGGACAGCACGAATTGTTTCGGCATAGAGCCAGGCGCCTTCGTCCTCTAGATCATCGCGTGTTACGCCAGTGATTGTTGCGTAGCGAAGTTCCATTGACTTAACGGATTCTGCAACGCGTCGTGGTTCATCGCGATCAAGTGGCTCCGGCTTTCCGGTATCGATATTGCAAAAATCGCACCGACGAGTACAACGTTCGCCACCAATTAGGAATGTCGCTTCGCGGTCCTCCCAACATTCAAAGATGTTTGGACAAGCGGCTTCTTGGCAAACTGTATGCAAACCCTCGCGCGAAACCAATGAACGAAGTTTTGTGTATTCCGGACCCATATTTGCGCGGGTCTTGATCCACTCGGGTTTGCGTTCGATCGGAACAGCAGCGTTACGAGCTTCGATGCGGAGTAAACGACGTCCCTCAGGGGCGATGGTCATAAAGTCACCTTTGTCAGTGCGGAGAGGATTTTGGATTCTACGAGCGGCATTACTTCTGAAACCGAGATATCGCGACCTATCTCTTGTGCGATAGACGTGACATCGGCATCGGAAATCCCACATGGGACGATGCGCGAGTAAGCAGAGAGATCCGGATTCACGTTGAGCGCGAAACCGTGCATGGTCACACCTTTTGCGACACGCATACCGATAGCTGCGATCTTGCGGCCAGACTTTTGGTCGCGAATCCACACGCCAGAACGTTCGCAATAGCGCTCCGCAGGGATTCCGAATTCGCGGCATACCTCGATCAACGATGTTTCGATCTCGCGGACAAAGCCAACGACATCGTTTCTGTTCTTTAATTTCACGATGGGGTAGCCGACGATTTGGCCAAGGCCATGCCAGGTGATTTTGCCGCCACGATCGACATCGATGACAGGGGTTCCATCCTGCGGACGTTCGTCCGGCTTGGTCATTCGACCGGCGGTGTACACCGATGGGTGTTCAAGCAAGATCAGAGTGTTGGGAGCGGTATCAGCGACGATGCCTTCCAGAATGCTCCGCTGCAACTGCCAGGCTTCGGTGTAATCCATGACCCCTGGGCGCAGAACCCGAGCAGGGGAGACCTGGAGATCCAAGGCGGGAGCCTCGGTCGCTGTACTCATGAGCCTAAGCCTAATGTAGGTTTACAACCATGACACTCCGGGTTGGTATTACAGGTTATGGGCTTGCTGGTCGCTATTTCCATGGGGCGCTGCTGAAAGCCTGCGGGTATGACGTCGTCGGGATATTGACCAATAACCCAGAACGACAGGAACATGCCCGAGCTGATTTCCCTGGGGTAGCAATCGTCTCCAATGTCGATGAATTACTCGCACTAGGACTGGACCTGCTGGTCGTAGCCAGTGCGAATGTGGTCCACGCCAGTGAGGCAATCGCTGGACTGAAAGCCGGCGTACCAGTCGTTGTCGACAAACCAATGGGTCGCACCGTCGCTGAAACCCAAGAAATCATTGACATTTCGAAGGCGACTGGAGTTCCGGTTACCTGTTACTTCAATCGACTATTCGACAGCGATGCGCTTACCGTGAAGAAGGTTCTTGCTGAAGGTGAAATCGGAAATGTATTTCGATTGGAATCGCGCTTTGAACGTTTTCGTCCGCAATCAAATCCCGCCAGTTGGCGCGAAGCGAATTCAGCAAGTGATGGCGGAGGCAATTTGCTAGACCTCGGACCGCACCTGGTCTCACTCGCCCTGGATTGGTTTGGCCCAGCAGAGATTACCTATGCATCGGTGCGCAGTGTTCGAGGACTTTCAGATGACGACATCGTCATCAATCTAAAACACGAATCCGGCGTTGATTCATATCTCTCCGCAAGTGCGATCATTGGAGCGGATGGTCCGCGAATCAGATTGTCGGGAAGCGATGGTTCACTCGTTATTCAGGAGTTGGATTCACAGGAGCCACGTTTACGTGCCGGGGAGATTCCAACGGGTGGGAAATGGAATCCGCCAGCAATCACTCCTGCATTCATCCACCGTGGAAGTGAAATAACTGAGTATCCAGCTGAACCTGGAAATTACGCGACGTTCTATCAATTGGTCGGCGATGCGATTAAGAGCGGTGGCCAGATGCCAGTGTCAACAGATCGGATCTTGGATGTTGCAAAGATTTTGGAGGAGGCGCGCCGAATCTCTATTCGGTAAGCGCTTGCAAAGCTGGCATTAGATGCGGGTAATCAAAGACAAAACCTGCATCTTGTAAAGCCTTCGGCAAAATCTTTTTGGACCCTAAAATCTCTGACGCAAAGCCACCAACAACTAGTCGCAGCGCGAATCCAGGGACTGGAAATAGCGCTGGACGGTGCAATGCGCGAGCAAGTGTTCCAGTGAACTCTTGATTAGTTACCGGATTAGGCGCGGTGAGATTAACGGGACCAGAGATATCTGATTCCAATGCAAAAATAATTGCTTTAACGGTGTCATGCAATGTAATCCATGACCACCATTGCTTTCCATTACCTAATTTTCCACCGAGCCCAAAGCGGAATAGTGGAAGGATTCGACCAAGCGCACCACCCGTCGGATCCAAAACCAAACCAGTACGAATCTTTACGGTACGAACATCAACAGCTAAATCAGCAGCGCCTTCAGACTCCCGGCACACGGCGGCCAAGAAATCATCGCCACCACGGTCGGTCTCAACGATCGCGCGGTTACCGGTCTCTCCGTAATAACCAATTGCAGATGCCGATACAAAGACCTTTGGCTTCAGCGTCGCTGCAGCATTTGCGATCGCTGTTGTCCCAAGCAATCGTGAATTGAGAATTGTCTCGCGATATTTCTTTGTCCAACGCTTATAACCAACATTTGCGCCCGCTAGATGCACGATTGCATCAATACCTTCTAGCGCTTGCAGATCAACGGTTCCCGCTGTCGGATCCCACTGCGCTTCTTCATTGGAAATCGGCTTGCGACGAACCAAGCGAACCACGCTGTGACCTTCTTGCTTGAGCTGGCCAACTAGCGCCGAACCGATAAGACCAGAAGATCCTGTAACCGCTACGCGCATTACTTTAACCCTTACAGACCGAGGTCAGATTCGAAGCTGCCTTCTTCAAGACGCTCTTTGAGTGTCACGAGGAAGCGGGCAGCATCTGCGCCATCAACAATGCGGTGATCATAGGAGAGTGCGAGGTAGACCATGGAGCGAACCGCGATGGTTTCTCCGCCATCGGTTCCCTTCATCACCATTGGGCGCTTTACAACGGAACCAATTCCGAGGATTGCAACCTGTGGTTGGTTGATGATTGGTGTATCAAAGAGTGCGCCGCGTGAACCGGTATTTGTGATGGTGAATGTTCCGCCACCCAGCTCATCCGGGCTGATCTTGTTGTCGCGGGTACGCGCTGCAACATCTGAGATCTTGCGAGATAGACCTGCGATATTCAAATCACCAGCGTCGCGAATAACTGGAACAAGCAATCCGCGCTCGGTATCAACTGCGATGCCGAGGTGTTCTGCTCCGTGATAAGTGACTTGGTCACCATCAATTGAAGAGTTCAAAACTGGATGTTGCTTCAACGCTTCGCACACAGCGACGGCAAAGAATGGCAAGAATGTCAGGTTGACGCCTTCACGCGCAGCGAACGAAGCCTTTGCCTTATCGCGCAAGCGAGCAATCTTTGTGACATCGACTTCCACAACAGTCGTGAGTTGTGCACTGACTTGAAGCGACTCGACCATGCGAGCAGCAATTACCTTGCGCAAGCGAGACATGGTGACTGTTGTGCCTCGTAAAGGCGATGCAACGACAGGTGCAGCAGTTTTCACTGCAGGTGCCGGAGTTGCCGCAGCTACCGGGGCAGGTGCAGCAGGTTGTGCAGCAGCCAGGACATCTTCCTTGCGGATACGCCCACCGATTCCGGTGCCCTTAACATTTGCGAGGTTAACACCATGCTCTTTTGCGAACTGACGAACGATCGGAGTCACATAAGCGTCATCGATTGATGCTGGCGTTATTGGCGCCACTGGAGCGACTGGTGCTGGAGCGACTGGTGCTGGAGCGACTGGTGCTGGAGCGACTGGTGCTGGAGCGACTGGTGCTGGAGCGACTGGTGCTGGAGTTGATACGACTGGAGCAACCGGTGCGGCCACTGGAGCAGGAGTTTCAACAACTGGTGATGGGACAACCGGAGCCACCGGAGCAGCAGCACTCGCAGCAGAACCAATCAAAGCCAAACGTGCGCCAACTGCAACGGTTGAATCGACAGGAACGTCAATTGCAAGAATTGTTCCAGAAGCAGGTGATGGAATTTCAGTATCGACTTTGTCGGTTGAAACTTCGAGCAGTGGTTCATCAACGTTGATGGTGTCGCCAACGTTCTTGAGCCAGCGTGTAACAGTTCCTTCAGTTACTGACTCACCGAGTGCAGGCATTGTGACAACTACGCCGGCTCCAGTTGGAGCAGGGGCGACAGGTGCTGGTGCCTCTACAACGGGAGCAACTAAAGGTGCAGGTGTTTCAACAACTGGGGGAGCAACTGGTGCTGGTGCTTCTACAACAGGAGCAGCAGGAGCTGCAGGCGAAGCCGCAACGCCATCTTCGATAACTGCAAGTTCTGCGCCAACTGCGACAGTTGAATCCACTGCAACAACGATGCGTGTCAGTGTGCCTGAAACAGGTGATGGAATTTCGGTATCGACTTTGTCCGTTGAAACCTCAAGGAGCGGCTCATCGACGTTGACATGATCGCCTTCGTTCTTGAGCCAACGAGTGACTGTGCCCTCGGTGACTGATTCACCCAATGCAGGCATGGTTACTGAAAAGGTCATTGCGATATCTCCTATTACCCGTGGGCGTGAAGTGGTTTACCGGCAAGTGCTAAATGAGCCTCGCCCATCGCCTCTGACAGCGTTGGGTGAGCGTGAATCAATGGAGCAACGTCATCTGCCGTTGCTTCCCAGTTGTAAATGAGTTGAGCTTCAGCGAGCAGTTCACCGACGCGAGCGCCGACCATGTGAACTCCGAGAACTGGGCCATCCTTCTGCGCAACGAGCTTGATGGAGCCAGAAGTCTTCAGGATATTTGCCTTGCCGTTACCAGCTAGGTCGTATGAAAGTTCAACAACGTCGTAGCCGCGCTCTTTAGCTGCAGCAGTTGTTAAGCCAACGGAAGCGACTTCAGGTTCCGAATAAGTAACACGAGGAACGCCGTCATAATTAATTGGACGAGGGTTTAATCCAGCAATCTCTTCGGCAACCAATATTCCTTCACCAAAACCAACGTGTGCCAATTGCAGGGTCGGAATCAAATCTCCGACTGCCCAGATACCTGGAACATTGGTGCGGCACTTGTTGTCGACGAGCACATAACCGCGATCCATGGCAATGCCTTGCTCTTCATATCCAAGCCCTGCAGAAACTGGACCACGTCCAACTGCAACCAAGAGAACGTCCGCTGTAAATGTCGCGCCGTTTTCAAGAGTGACAGTGACTCCGTTTGGTCCTTTTGTGGCTGATGCAAACTTCACGCCTGTTTCAAACTTAATTCCACGCTTGCGAAATGCGCGCTCGAGTTGCTTGCTAGAGCTTTCATCTTCCAGCGCAACGAGGCGAGGAAGACCTTCAATGATGGTCACATCTGCGCCGAATGAATTCCAGACAGATGCGAACTCACAACCAATAACTCCGCCGCCTAGAACGATGACTGACTTTGGAACATAATCAAATGACATCGCTTCATTGCTGGTGACGATCTGGGTGCCATCAATCTCAAGTCCAGGAAGAGTCTTTGGATATGAACCTGTTGCAAGAACCACATTCTTACCGGTGTAAACGGTGCCGTTGACTTCGACTTGGTTCTTTGAAACAAGTCGTCCGTGGCCTTCAACCACCGTAATGTTTCGCGACTTTACGAGCCCTTGGAGGCCCTTGTACAACTTTGAGATAACGCCATCTTTGTAAGCGTTCACACCGAGCATGTCGATAGAGATGAATTCCGCATTCACACCGAAATCACTTGCGTGGCGCGCGCTGTCTGCAACTTCACCGGCGTGAAGCAGTGCTTTCGTTGGAATACATCCTCTATGTAGACAGGTTCCACCAACCTTGTCCTTTTCAATGAGGACTACGGATAAGCCGAGCTGAGCGCTTCGAAGCGCACAGGCGTATCCGCCGCTACCCCCGCCAAGGATGACAAGATCAAATTCGTTCACACTTCACCTTTTCTCACGGTTCTGTCACTCACGGTAATGGTTCATGCTTTCGCAGAGGCTAATCCTGCCATGATTTATCACCCGTGCTCGCGCTGGCGAGTGTGGGGTAGGAGACGCCTAAGACTAGGACGCGGCGAGCTCTGCCAGAGCAACCAATGAGCGAACAGTCACACCAGTCCCCCCAACATGGGTGTATCCATGAGCCTCATGGGCGAGGGCGGGACCTGCAATATCCACGTGGAGCCACGGGACATGGCTCGGGACGAATTCGCGAAGGAATAGCCCTGCAACCAACATTCCACCATTTCGGTTGGCTGGATTGGAGTTGATGAGGTCGGCGACCGGGGAAGCCAAAGTCTCCCTCAGCTCCTCAGGTAGTGGCATCGGCCAGAACGATTCTCCTGCGATACCAGCGGCCTCCAGGAACTGCTCCCTAAACTCTTCATTGTTGGTCATGACGCCCGAAGTACGGGTTCCAAGGGCGATCATCTGGGCCCCGGTGAGGGTCGCTACATCGATCAGACCGTCGAGGCCTCCAGTACGCTCGCTGTCCATTACGGCGCGAACCAGTCCATCTGCCATCACCAAGCGGCCTTCGGCATCTGGGTTCAAGACTTCAACTGTCTTGCCACCCAGGATTGTGATGATGTCACTAGGGCGAGTGGCTTCCCCACTGATCATATTTTCAGCGAGGCAGGCATACGTTTCGATCGCGACGGGGAGCTTCAGTTGGGCGATCGCGAAGGTGGCTGCAACGACGGCAGCGGCTCCGCTCATATCCAATTTCATATCGTTCATGCCAACGGCGGGCTTCAGGGCATAGCCGCCGGAATCGAAGGTAATTCCCTTACCTACGAAGGCGAAGCGCTTCTTGGCCTTTGGTGGGGTGTAGGAGATATGGAAGAGGCGAGGAGGGTTGGCGGAACCTTGGCCGACGGATGAAATGCCGCCGTACCCCTTTGCCTTGAGTTGGGTTTCGTTCAGGATCTCTACCTTGATGCCGAGGGAAGTAGCAACCTTTTTCATTTCGGTGCTGAATGAGGCTGGGGTCAAATGTGAAGGTGGGGTGTTGATCAGGTCGCGGGTGATCGCGACATTCTTACCGAGAATATCCGCGCGCTTGAGCGCTGCCTTACCGGCTGGAGTGGCACCGACCGTCGAAATCACGATTGCGCTCGCAAGCGGCGCTTTTTGGGCAGCCTTTGTTGAACCGAAGAATTCCGTGAAAGCGTAGGCGCCCAGCGCTGCACCTTCTGCGATCGCAGCAAACTCAGCGGAGTTGGAGTTTGGGAGCGCAAAATCGGCTTGCTTATGTCCAGCTAAAGCACGCGTCGCTGCACCTGCGGCTCGGCGCAAGACTTCAGGGGAGTAGGTGGATCGAGTCTGGCCTATGCCAGTGAAAACAATGAGACGAGGTCCGGCGTAGGCAACCTTCGTTACTTCATCTTCTGTACCTGTCGCCCCGAGGTCGTTCAAAATTGCTAGCAGCTTCTTGCCGTCATTTGCGATCTGTGGAATGTGTGAAACATTTGGATGGATCGAAAGTTGACCATCCTTGGCGGTCAAACCCAAAACTAGGACATCGCTCTTAGCATCAGTTGAAGTTTTCAAAGTAATCATCTGATTATCTTCCCACTAAATCAGGGCGCGGGATACTCAAACGTCACACTTTTTATATGGCTTCCGATAGGTTAAAGATATGGAATCTCCGTTATTCGACTGGCATAACAAAGTTGGTGCAAAACTTGCGGATTTTGGCGGTTGGCAGATGCCGATCGAATATCCGAAGGAAATTGGTGCGATTTCTGCAGGCGGAGTGATTGCCGAACATACGGCTGTGCGGCAATCAGTTGGCATCTTTGACGTATCGCACCTTGGCAAGATCGAAGTCTCTGGTGTCGGAGCACTAATGTTCCTTAATCGGATTTTTACCAACGATTTAGATCGTATTGGTCACGGAAGCGCCCAATACAACTTGCTTTGCGATGAAACCGGTGGCGTCATCGATGACTTGATCATTTATCGCTACGACGACTCGAAATTCCTATTAGTTCCTAATGCCGCGAACTGCGCCGCTGTCTTTGACGTCTTGGTCAAGGCGAACGACCTAGGGCTCACCATAAAGAATGCGCATCACGATTACGGGGTTATCGCAGTACAAGGTCCGCGCAGCGCAGAGCTACTTGGATCTCTTGGAGTAAACGTAGAACTGGATTACATGGCCTTTAGCGAAGTCCAGATCCCAGGGAACGACGCCCTAGGCAAGATTGTTATCTGTCGTACTGGATACACAGGTGAATTTGGCTTTGAATTATTGCCTTCATGGAATTCGACTGTATCACTTTGGGAATTGTTGGTTGAAAAAGTTACGGAATTTGATGGTCGCGTATGCGGCCTCGGGGCGCGAGACACTTTGCGCACAGAGATGGGCTATCCGCTTCACGGTCACGAACTTTCACTCGAGATCACGCCACTGCAAGCAAATGCAGGTTGGGCTGTAGCGCTTGGCAAATTACATTTCCACGGACATGAAGCCCTGCTCACCGAGAAGGCAGCTGGAGTACCTCGAATTTTGCGCGGATTGCTTGCGCAGGATCGCGGAATTCCGCGCGGCGGAATGAATGTCATGGATGGCGAAGGCAATGTTGTTGGCATCGTCACCAGTGGAACATTCTCGCCAACTTTGAAGACTGGAATTGGCCTAGCGTTAATTCGTCCGGATATTGCGATGGGCAGTGAACTCTCCATCGACGTTCGCGGTCGCATGAGCAAAGTTACTGTCGTAAAGCCGCCGTTCGTCCCTTCTCATGTGAGGTAGCCAGAAACTTAATCCTTGCTAGCCACAATCACGGGGCGACCCGTTGAAAGCGTATGCACATCAATTCGATTGTCGTATGCCTTCTTAAGTTCTGCTGAATGAATGACATCGTTCGCCTCTCCGGAGAGAAGAATTTTTCCGTCTTTGATGACAATAATTCGTTCTGCAAACATGGCTGCCAAAGTGAGGTCATGCATCGTTGAAATCACAGTGACGCCGTCTTCTTTCAAAAGCTCAATGCTGTTGAGCACCGTGATTTGATGGTGCAGATCCAGGGCGCTTGTAGGCTCATCGAGCAAAATTAGATTCGGTTGCTGTGCTAGAGCCCTCGCGATCAGCGCACGTTGCATCTCTCCGCCAGATAGTTGAGAAACCATGTTGTTCTGCATTCCAAAGAGATGGGTTTCGGTGAGGACTTTGTGAACGTATTGGCGACTAACCCGGGAATCCTTGCCCCAGCCATCGCGCTTGGAGCGACCGAGCATGACATATTCCGCGACACTCATTCCTTGGGGAATATGTGGCTGCTGCGGTACGAAAGCTACATTTCTCCCTTTTTTGCTTTGGCTGCCAAATACTTCTATCCCGTTATCTTGGATGCTTCCAGCGTATGGCGCCATTCCCAATAAGGTCCGAAGGAAGGTTGTCTTGCCTGCCCCATTTGGTCCCACCAGACAAGTCCACTTCCCGTGCAAAATGTCGAGTGAAATGTCTTTCAGGACTTCGCGATCGCCATAACGCACGGTGAGATCTGTGACGACGATCTTGCCTAAGTCAGTACTCATGCCGATGCCTTTCTTCTGTTGCGAAGGACAAATAAAAAGAATGGGGCACCCACAAATGCGGTGATGACACCGATGGGTAGTTCAGCAGGGGAGAGCAGCGTACGTGCACCTAAATCAGCAAGTACTAAGAATGTCGCTCCGACGACTGCAATTGTCGGTAACGATCGATTAGTAACGCGGTGCGTAATTCCACGGACTAAATGAGGAACAACGATTCCCACGAAGCCAATCAATCCAGAGGCGGAGACCGCTGTCGCAGTTGCTAGGGTTGCAGCCGCAACGGCGATCATCCGAAGTCGTTTTGGATTGATTCCGAGTGAATACGCCTCTTCATCGCTGAGGAGCAAACCATCTAATTGCTTGGATATGCGGATAAGGATTGCTAGAGCCAGCGCGATATAGATGGCGGACCACTTAACGACGCCCCAGTTTGCGGAAGTTAAGTCGCCCAGGATCCAGGAATAAACAGGGCGGAGCTCGGCGCTGTGACGTTGCTGTAAATATGTTTGAGTCGCGGTTGCAAATGAACCAACTGCAATCCCGGATAGCAAGAGCGTATTTGGATCTGCAAAGAATTTTCCTGATATCAAAAAGGAAGCCGCCACGGCCAGTACTCCACCAATGAATGCGAAAACCGGCAAGGCACCCGCAAGGTCATGGTGGGTGCTGGTCAGCGCAATTGTTGCGCCGAGGCCCGCTCCACTTGCGGCACCAAGTAAATATGGATCAGCGAGAGGATTGTGAAATACCGTTTGATACACAGCGCCACTAGTAGCCAACGAAGATCCGACAAGTATTCCCAGGATTACCCGAGGCAGCCTTAATTGCAAGATAACGGTTCGATCAATCCCGGTGCTGTGCCCAGGTAGATTGAAGAGGGTTTTGAAGACCTGCGTAAAACTGATGGAGATAGGTCCGAAACTCACAGCAGCCACTGCAACGAGAAAGAGGATGGCGCAGCAGAAGGCGGTGATGCGCCAATTCCAAATGCGGCCTATCGCATCTCTCTCGGTTGCAGTTGTCACTGTCTCTCCGTAATTATCTCTCTGTGATTAAGTAGTCGTTTTTAGTTGACCGTCGAGATGGCTTTACCAACAAGACGATAGAAGTCAACGATTCGCGGTCCCCAACGATCCGGAATATCTGCGGGTAGTGCGACCACATGGTGCGTTTTGATTGCGATGATTGATGACCATCCAGGTCGTTTTGCCAGCGTAGCTTCAGACTCTCCATAAACGGCGTCGTCCAAGAAAATAATTTGCGGGTTTGCTTTCACGACCAACTCAGAGGTCAACTCCGGATAACCACCAGAATCTGCCGAGCTAGCCGCATCCGCAATGTTGGTGACATTGAAATCGGAGTACATCTGTCCGATAAATGAGGTGGAGTCGGCGGAATATGGGGTGTTATCGAGCTCGTGATAAATGCTAATCGGAGTTTTCTTGCGATACTTTGCAATGATCTCCGATATCTGAGACTTCATTGACGCGACTAACGCCTTCGCACGTGAAGGGTGTCCTGTTGCTGTACCAAGTGCAACAAACTCGTTGTAGGCATCGTTGATGTTGTTAGGAGTTACTTCAACAAAAACATTGATATTTAGCTTCTTCAAATTTTCTATGACGTTTGCTGCACCAGTTGCCGAAGATTGAATAACGACTAAATCCGGGTTGTATGCGGCAATAGCTTCCACATTTGGAGTGAACGACGACAACTTCGACATCGGCGCATCTGCAGGATAATCAGAATTATCATCTACAGCGATTACTTGTGGGCCGGCGCCGATCGCGAAGAGAATTTCGGTGGCACTGGGTGAGAGTGAAATGATCCTTGTTGGTCTGGGATTCGTTGTTGCAGCATTTGCTCCCGGAACCGAAAGAGCACCTGCTATAAGAAATACGGCGAGCGCCGGGGCAAGGATTCGTTTTAATCTAAAACCTTCTGACATAAAAAAACTCCCTCAATCTTGAGGGAGGAATAATTCGGACTTTCAGATGGGGGAGCCGCAAATTTTTAGGCGAGACCTCATCTAAAGGCCCGACCTTCCTCCGAGGTCGGAAACTTCGATACAAATATGAGGCGACCTGACTTAGAAGAATTACCTTCAATACAGTTGCGGGACAGTGTCGGATTTTCACCGACTTCGCTCGTATTCACACCACCTAGCCATCAGGCTTCGGTGTACGAAAGTTAGCACTTGAAATGGATCTACCTCAAGGTTCATTGCCGTGACACGCCTAGCAGTTGGGATTGTTCGCGGGTAAGGTGGAGACATGGAATATAGACGCCTTGGCTCATCTGGAATGTATGTCTCTGAAATCTCTTACGGAAACTGGATCACCCACGGTAACCAGGTTGAAGAAGATGCCGCGATTCGTTGCGTGAAGGCCGCGCTTGATGAGGGTATTACAACCTTCGATACCGCCGATGTTTATGCGGGTACCAGGGCAGAGGCTGTCCTCGGTAAAGCTCTCAAGGGAGTTCGTCGCGAATCGTATGAACTCTTTACGAAGGTTTATTTTCCGACAGGTACAGGCAAAAATGACCGCGGTTCTTCTCGTAAGCACATTATGGAATCGGTACACGCATCGCTCAAGCGACTCAATACCGACCATATTGACCTTTATCAATTCCACCGCTTTGACTACGAATCTCCACTTGAAGAGTCCTTGCAGGCCTTCGAAGATTTAGTGCGTCAAGGCAAGGTTAACTACATCGGTTTCTCTGAATGGGACGCCAAGCAAATTACAAGTGCGCTGGAAATTCAGAAGTCCCGTGGGTGGACCAGGTTTGTCTCTAGCCAGCCGCAGTATTCAATGTTGTGGCGTGTGATTGAAGCTGAAGTTGTTCCACTCTCAAAGAAAGAGGGAATCGGCCAGATCGTATGGTCCCCAATCGCACAAGGCGCGCTCACCGGTAAATACATACCTGGCAAGAAGCCGCCCGCAGGTTCAAGAGCAACAGAGAAGAAGTCAGGTGCGGGAATGATTTCGCGTTGGATGCGCAATGATGTTCTCACTGCTGTGCAGAATCTTCGTCCAATTGCGGATCAAGCTGGTTTGACGCTTTCGCAGTTAGCACTTGCCTGGGCGTTAGCTAACGAGAATGTTTCGTCAGTCATCATGGGTGCGACTAAGCCAACTCAGATCAAAGAGAATGTAAAGGCATCAGGTGTAAAACTGGATGCTGAGATCATGTCAGCCATTGATGTCGTGATTGGAACTTTGCCTGAAAAGGATCCTCGAAAGACCGAGAGCCCTAATCCTCGTTCCTAAGGCTCCTAAAGGCTCTTAAGGCTTAGTAATCGTCTCCACGCTTAACTTGTGGTGCAGGTGCGCGCATCCGGCGCATCTGTGTCGAGCGCAAGAAGCCATACATTCCTAAGCCCTTGGTTGATTCACCAGGGAAGCGAGCCTCGACTGCCTTACGAATTTTGCGCGTCATGAAATAGCCAGAGACGAGCGTGAACAACATCGTGAGGTACATCGCCAAAATCGCGAGGAGCGAGATGTACTTGTTATGAATAACGCTTAACACCAATACCAGTACAACGGCTGGCAAAAAGAATTCGCCGATTGTGCGGCGAGAATCCACGTAGTTTCGAACATAGCGACGAACCGGTCCGCGGTCACGTGCTGGCATTGCGCTCTCATCACCACGCATGTATGCATCACGTGCAGCCGCGCGGCGTGCTTTGAGCTCTGCGCGATCGCGGGTGCGACTCTCTTTTGTTGCAGGAGCAGTGATTGCATTTACCTTGTTACGGGCTTCTGCATCTTTACGTTTCGGTGTTGGAGCGTCTTTAGCCATGTGGCTACGGTAGAGCCAGCATTCGTTCGAGCGCAACTCTCGCAAAGTGCGCCGTACGCTCATCGACCGTAATTTGGTTGATAATCCGGCCGCTCACCAGGTTTTCTAGGGCCCATACCAGGTGAGGCAAGTCAATACGGTTCATGGTTGAGCAGTAGCAGACGGTCTTATCGAGGAAAACAACTCTTTTGTCTGGGTTCATCGCCGCTAATCGATTAACAAGGTTGAGCTCAGTTCCAATAGCCCAGGTAGATCCTGCGGGGGACTGCGCAACTATTCGGATAATGGACTCTGTACTTCCGACTTCATCGGCCGCCATCACAACTTCGTTCTGGCATTCAGGGTGGACCAGGACCTTTACTTCTGGAAAACGTTCGCGGACATCGGCGACATTCTGCAACGAGAAACGACCGTGCACAGAGCAGTGGCCACGCCAGAGAATTACCTTCGCATTCTGGAGTTCCTCATCGCTTAATCCGCCGCCTGGTTTCCAAGGATTCCAGAGCACGCAGTCTTCGGCGCGTAGCCCGAGGTGGAGCATTGCGGTATTGCGACCGAGGTGCTGGTCAGGAAGGAAGAAAATCTTTTCGCCATTCTCAAAGGCCCAACTCATAGCGCGTTGTGCATTGGAAGATGTGCAGACCGTTCCGCCATGTTCACCAGTAAAACTCTTGATGGCGGCAGATGAATTCATATAGGTGATCGGAACCGTAGTTGCGGCAATCCCCAACTTTTCAAAGTGTTCCCAAGCGCTCTGCACTTGGGCGGCGGTCGCCATATCTGCCATCGAACAGCCTGCCGCAAGGTCTGGGAGAATTACCTTCTGATTTGGCGTGGTCAAAATGTCTGCGGACTCCGCCATAAAGTGCACTCCGCAAAAAACTACATATTCTGCGCTCGGATTTTCGGCGGCGGCTTGTGCTAACTTAAATGAGTCGCCGGTGATATCCGCAAAATCGATGACTTCATCTCGTTGGTAGTGATGCCCAAGGATCATCAGGCGATCGCCCAAAGCTGCCTTCGCTGCGCGTGCCCGTTCAATTAAATGCGGATCGCTTGCAGGTGGAAGCTGACCGTCACATGAGACTCCACGTTCACTCGCCGGATCGCTCTGCCTACCAAGTAGTAGCAACTCCGTGAGGTTTCGTGGTGGAACCTCGGTTTCAAAAGTCATAGTTTGATTTTAGAGGTATTATTTCTCGTATGAGTACCGAAACCGCACAAGACATCACCATTCAAACCCAGACAGGCATCATTTTGACTGATGTTGCTGCCACAAAGGTCGCTGCACTTTTGGAGCAAGAGGGTCGTACGGATCTCAGCCTTCGTGTTGCGGTTCAACCTGGAGGTTGCTCAGGTCTTCGCTACCAGCTCTACTTCGATGATCGCGCTTTGGATGGCGACACAGTCAGCGAGTTTGGCTCCGTAAAAGTTGTGACCGACAAGATGAGCACTCCTTATCTCATGGGTGCCTCCATTGATTTCGTTGACACCATTGAAAAGCAGGGGTTCACAATCGACAATCCCAATGCACAAGGTTCTTGTGCTTGCGGCGATTCGTTCAATTAACTCCAGAACTTATAGAACTTAGTACGAATGAAAGTAGCCGTCGCTGGTTCGGTTGGCCGCGACCATTTGATGACCTTCCCCGGGAAGTTCACCGACTCTCTCGTTGAAGGATCACTCGCAAAAGTTTCCTTGTCGTTCCTTGTCGACAACCTGGATATACACCGTGGCGGATGTGCTGCAAATATTGCATTTGGCATGGGAGCACTTGGACTTAATCCATTGCTCGTTGCTGCGGTGGGTAAAGACTGGGCTGACTACAACGACTGGCTTATACGTCACGGTGTTAATACCGATCATGTTCGTATTTCGAAGGATCTTTACACGGCGACATTTATCGTGACAACCGACGAAGAGTTGAATCAGATTGCCTCATTTTTTCCGGGAGCAATGTCTGAAGCTCGCGAACTCGATATCAAAGCTATTGCGGAGCGCGAAGGTGGGATCGACCTCTTTTTGATTGGCCCAGATGATCCTGAGGCGATGATGCGTCATTCGCAGACTGCCCGCGATATGGGAATCCCAATGGCCGCTGACCCTTCACAACAGTTAGCCCGGATGGATGGCGAGTCCGTAAAGCACTTAGTAACTGGTGCGAAGTACCTCTTCTTGAATGAATATGAATTAGCGCTGATGTTGCAGAAAACTGGTTGGAGCGATGCGGAGTTATTTGATCAAGTTCAGATTCGCGTCGTGACGCTCGGTGCGAAGGGCGCACGGATTGAAGAACATGGCAAGCCGACAATTCAGGTGGATGCACCGCCAGAGAAAGCGAAAGTAGATCCCACGGGCGTCGGAGATTCATTTAGGTCAGGTTTTCTTGCCGGTCTTTCTTGGGGCTTAAATCATGAGCGTTGCGCGCAACTTGGTTCCATGATCGCAACATTCTGCTTAGAGACAAAGGGAACGCAGGAGTATTTCTTTGACCGCGAAATCTTTATGGAGCGCTTTGAAGGTGCTTACGGCTCGGATGCTGCATCTGAAGTTGCGATGCACATCAACCCACAGATGGGGCGTTAACTTTAAATTTCGTATCGCTTAACTGCTTGAAACTATGCCCTGTCATTCTCGACCACGCTTTTAAATCTGGAAGCGTTGCCGGATCATCGCTCAGGAGGATCACTTCCTGATTGTCTTTCATCGCTCTTGCTAACTTAATGATCGGTAGCGGGCAGCGCATTCCCAGACAATTGAGTTCCATGTTAATTCCGTAGTTCCTCGACTGCTTTTTTCAGAGTGCTTAAAAAGAGATCAATTGACTCTTCACTTACATTGGGTTTCAGGGTAATTCGAACATTTCCATGAGTTAACAGACCCATCGCTGCAAGCACGTGGCTTGGCTCCATAACTGATGAAGTGCATGCCGAACCTGAATCGACGGAAAATCCTTGTCGCTCCAAGGATTGCACGAGTTGCTCGGCATCTACATAGAGAAATGAAAATGAGAGCAGATGGGGGAGCGACTCATGCAGATTTCCGGCGATATCTACATCTGGAATTTGATCAGTGAGGAAGTTTCGAATCCGCTGATTAAGGGAGAGCAACCGGGTTCGCTCGCGGTCATAGTCATGCGCATGAGCTTCGAGCGCAATTGCACTGGCAATGGCGAGAGGGATGGAAAAGTCAGATATTGGAGCTACAGAATCCAGATGGGGGAGCGGGTTGCGCCAGCCTTCGTTTCGATTCACTCCAAATATTCCTAGTCCGGCAGGGCCCTGCCAGGTCCTCGCATCCCAAAGTGCGATATCCCACTCATCTGGCAACTCCCAGAACGCCCCCGCGCTGGTCAAGTCGTAAAAAGTGCGACCAAGGAAATTCCCTGGCTGCTCGGAGATCACTCCAGTTTCCCCGTTAACGCCTTGCCAAGCCAGCACGTCCATTTGGGTTCCGACTGGATTAACGCATTTTCCGTGAAAGTCGACTTCCAGGCGCTCTGCCCGGCCCGGTGGGAGCATATTTGCGATGCTAAATAGCTCTGACCTCGCGGTGGCGGAGAAGTACATCGTGCTTTCTGGCCGAAGTAACCCAGAAATTGCGATGTGAAAACCTGCGGTGGGATCTGCAAGAAACTGGAGTTGGGCTGGCCTTACTTTGAGGTGGCTGGCAATAATCTCTTTTGCCTGATTCAGGAGGATTGCGGTGTTTCGGGAGTCGTGGTGAATCTTCTTGGGGTTAGCCCAACCTCTGGAAAAGGCGTCGGTTAAAAATTCAGCGGCGGCAGGGTGAAGAGGGCTTTCGCTTTGGAAAGAACCTGTGACTGAACCCACCCTATGTACGTTACCCGCCATGACAGCGCTACGCGAGCGAGATGGCTATCCTTCTCCCATGCGTCGTAACCGCCGAATTATCGGACTTTTGGCCATTTCGGCCAGCACCTTATTGCTGACTTCCTGCTCCAACAAGAACATTTCGGGGCTTGGATTTGAGAAGGGCGTCTCCAGCGTCAATGACACCACCGGTCCACTTTGGTACTGGGCTTGGATGACCGCAGCTGTCGTGGGCATATTTACTTTTATCTTAATTATGTGGCCGGTCGTCTTTCATCGCAAGAAGAACGATGAGTTTCCAAAGCAGACTCGTTACAACATTCCGATTGAAATTGTTTACACCATTGTTCCGTTCATCATCGTTGCAGTTCTCTTTGGGTATACCGCGCGAGATGAAGCGCGAATTACTAAGGTTGAGCCTGCAGCTACTGCCATGCATAACATTCATGTGAATGCGATGCAATGGTCATGGCAGTTCACCTATAACGACGCACCAAGCGCACCGACTGTTACAGGGACACCAGCGCAACGTCCTGATTTGGTGTTGCCACTTGGCGAAAAAGTTCGTTTCACATTGACCTCAAGCGACGTTGATCATGGTTTTTGGATTCCGGCTTTCATGATGCAGATGGAAGCGCTGCCTCACGTCGAGAATCACTTTGAGTTTGCAGCCGAGAAACTCGGCACATATCCAGGACGGTGCAACATCCTCTGTGGTCGTAACCATTCGCAGATGCTCTTTACTGTGAAGGTTGTGACCCCTGCGGAATATGCGGCTTACATCAACTCACTTAAGGTGGCATAACGATGACTACTTACGCCGATCCAGTTACCGCTCCAGTCGGAACTGCCTATCAAGTTGCTCCTAAGGGTCAGTCCAAGGGTCGCCTCTTCGTCAAATGGATTACATCGACCGACCACAAGACGATCGGTTACATGTATCTCATCACCGCTTTTGGTTGGTTTATCATTGCAGGAATACTTGCCCTTCTGCTTCGCGCTGAACTTGCGCGCCCAGGTCTTCAGTTCTTGAGCAACGAGCAGTACAACCAGATTTTTACAATGCACGGCACCGTGATGCTCTTGATGTTCGCAACTCCGCTTTTCGTAGGTTTTGCAAATGTAATTATGCCTTTGCAGATTGGTGCAGCCGACGTGGCCTTCCCACGTTTGAACATGCTCTCGTATTGGCTCTATCTCTTTGGTGGATTGATGGCATTTGCCGGATTCCTCAGTCCAGGGGGAGCTGCATCATTTGGTTGGACTGCATATGCCCCACTCGCAAACTCGCAGTACTCACCCGGGATCGGCGGCGACCTTTGGGTTATAGGTCTAGCAATTAGCGGACTTGGAACCATCATGGGTGGCGTTAACTTCATTACGACTATCTTCACGATGCGTGCACCAGGTATGACGATGTTCCGTATGTCGATTTTTACTTGGAACGTGTTGCTCACATCAATTCTTGTTTTGCTTGCATTCCCACCACTTGCTGCAGCGTTCTTGGCGCTGGAGAGTGATCGCCTCTTTGGTTCGCATATCTTTGACTCTGCCAATGGTGGAGCCATGCTCTGGCAACACCTGTTCTGGTTCTTTGGTCACCCCGAGGTTTATATCTTGGCGCTGCCATTCTTCGGAATCGCATCCGAAATTTTGCCCGTCTTTAGTCGTAAGCCGATCTTTGGTTACAAAGGTCTGATCATGGCAACGATCGGTATCGCAGCCCTTTCGGTTTCGGTATGGGCACACCATATGTACGCGAGCGGACAAGTGCTATTGCCATTCTTCTCGTTCATGACATTCTTGATCGGTGTTCCTACTGGTGTGAAATTCTTCAACTGGATCGGAACAATGTGGGGCGGGTCTCTTACCTTTGAAACCCCGATGCTTTTCATTCTCGGTTTCTTGGTGACTTTCTTGTTCGGCGGTCTGACCGGAATTATTCTCGCAAGCCCTCCGATGGACTTTGCAGTATCCGCTTCATACTTCGTTGTTGCGCACTTCCACTACGTGCTCTTTGGAACAGTGGTCTTTGCAATGTTCGGTGGCTTCTACTTCTGGTGGCCAAAGATGACAGGTCACATGCTGAATGAGCGCCTTGGAAAGGTCCATTTCTGGACTCTCTTCTTTGGTTTCCATCTGACATTCTTGGTGCAACACTGGTTGGGTATTAAGGGAATGCCGCGTCGCTATGCAGATTATTTAGCTACAGATGGATTCACGACTCTGAATACGATTTCAACGATCGGCTCATTCCTGCTCGCGCTCTCCATGATTCCATTCATGGTTAATGTCTGGATTAGCCGCAAATCTCCTAAGGTCACCGTTGACGATCCTTGGGGTTATGGAGCTTCGTTGGAGTGGGCGACCTCTTGCCCGCCACCACGTCACAACTTCTTGAGCATTCCTCGCATTCGCTCAGAGCGTCCAGCTTTTGATCTACATCATCCCCATATGGCACATACGGACGGCGGTCACTAACTCATGAAAGCTGGATACAAACTCTTTGGCTTCCTTGCCGTCTTTTATGCAATAGTTGATGTTGTTTATTGGCAGGTTGGCGGTGAGCCGCTAGGTGTCACTGCTATTGGGCTGAGTGGTGCACTCGCCCTGACCATCGGTTTCTACCTCTGGACAAACGACAAGCGCCTTGGCGCGCAACCTTCAGATGATGATGAAGGTGAAATCGCTGACCTTGCTGGTGAGCTTGGATTTTTCTCGCCTCATTCATGGTGGCCCTTGCCGGTTGCCCTCGCTGCTTGCGCGATGGGTCTTGGTCTGGTCATCGGTTGGTGGCTCACTGCGATCGCCCTAGGCGCGCTCGTTGTAAGCATTATCGGCTTTACCACCGAATATGAGAAGCCTGGAGTTAGTTCACACCACTAACGCTAAGGCCTTTGGTATTGGGCTTTCGGTCAGCCCGAAGCAGGGCTGCAATCCCACCCAAATACAATACTGGAGCAGCGGCTACCGTTCCTAAAAGTCCAACTATGATCATCTCTGACATCAAAACCACCCCTTGAATGCGAACCAGGCGGTTCGCTGACAGAAATATTGCTAGCCGAGGCTGTGGGTCAGGTCGATTCTGGCTCCGAGCCAGTATTGGGTTCGCTGTGGCTATGCTGAATGGGAGAGCGTAGAAATCGTTTTAAGCGCTGCTCCTTCAACCCTCATCACTGTCCATTCGTCCATGAACTTTGCGCCTAAGCCTTCGTAGAACCGGATAGCAGGGGTATTCCAGTCCAGTACCCACCATTGCAGCCGGTGATAGCCCCGTTGCAGGCAGATCGATGCCAGGTGGGCGAGAAGCGCCTTCCCATAGCCCTTACCGCGGGCAGCATCACGGATAAAGAGATCTTCCAGATATATACCGTGGGTCCCAGTCCATGTGGAGTAGTTCAGGAACCAGATCGCAAATCCTTGGACAGCACCTTGGTCATCTTCAATGAAATCGCAGAAGACAGCGGGGTGAGAAGAGAAGAAGGCCTCAGATATCTGCTCAACGGTTGCTTGAACACTCTCTGGGGCCTTCTCGAATACTGCTAACTCGTAAATCAGTTCCTGAATCAGCGGTGCCTCATCAGCTCTGGCAGAACGAATTTTCATGCGGAGTTAGTGATGTCCGCCTGCTTCTAGTTCCTTAAGTTCAGTAAGTGTTGGTGCTGGGACTTGGGTCATGTGCGCACGGTTGAGGCGGGCACGGATCTTCCCTTTAACACCGACAAGTGCAGATGCTGGTAGGGGAGCAGGAAGTGCATCAGGTTGTTGATGCTGAGTGAGTGTCCACTTTTGTGCATCTGACAATGGCTCGTGAACTTCGATCATCTCACCGTTAGGCATCATGACCAAACGACCGGTTTCGCGACCATGCAATACCAAATCGCGATCGGCACGTTGCAATGAGAGACAGATGCGTTTTGTGATCACAAATGCAATCGGTGGAACAACAATTAACCCAATACGCGTGAACCACATGATTCCGTTAATTGTTAAATGGAAGTGCGTCGCGATGATGTCATTTCCACCATTAGCGAGTGAGATCAAGATAAAGGTGATTGCAGTGACGCCAAGCGCAGTGCGGTTTGGTGCATTGCGTGGACGATCGAGCAGGTGATGTTCGCGCTTATCACCGGTGATCCATGATTCGATAAATGGATAGAGAGCCATACCGGTGAACAAGATTCCAGGAATGATCAGGCCAGGAATCAAAATGTTCCATGAAATTGTGTGACCAAAGGCGTGGGTTTCAAGTGGTGGTGACATACGTACCAAACCATCAAGCCAGCCCATGTACCAGTCAGGTTGTGAACCAGCAGAGATCTGACCGGGTGTGTATGGACCATAGAGCCAGATTGGGTTGATCGATGCGACTGCGCCTAAGAACGCGGTAACGCCAAATACAACGAAGAAGAATCCGCCGGCTTTAGCCATATAAACCGGAAGCATTGGATAGCCAACGACGTTCTTCTCGGTACGTCCTGGGCCTGGATACTGAGTGTGCTTTTGGTACCAAACCAACATTAAGTGGATAGTAATCAAAGCCAAGAAGAGGCCAGGGAGCAACAGGACGTGCACGATAAAGATACGTGGGATGAATGCAGTACCTGGGAATGGACCGCCGAATGCAAAGAATGCCAAATATGAACCAACAACAGGGATGGCCTGCAGGATAGCTTCGGCGATTCGAATACCCGTTCCTGACAAGAGATCATCTGGAAGTGAGTAACCTAAGAAACCTTCGACTATTCCGAATGTTAGAAGACCAATACCGATCAACCAGTTGAACTCGCGCGGTTTACGGAACGCACCAGTGAAAAATACGCGGAACAAATGGGCAACGATGGCAGACATAAAGATAAGCGCAGCCCAGTGGTGGATCTGGCGCATGAGCAAGCCACCGCGAACGTCAAAAGAGAGGTGCAAAGTTGAGTCATAAGCCGCAGACATGTGGATGCCAGAAAGCGGCAGGTACGAACCATGGTAGACAACGTCGCGTTGTGACGGATCAAACCAGAATGTAAGGAATGTTCCGGTCAAGAGAAGGATGATAAAAGAGTAAAGGCAAATTTCACCAAGCATGAATGACCAGTGATCAGGAAAGACCTTTGTGAGATTTTTCTTTACCCATGCAGCTGCGCCAGTGCGCTCATCTACATAGTTTGCTGTAGATCCAGCAAACTTTTGGCTCGTCTTCATTTCTTATCACCCATGTCAGTTAGTTGTGAGTTATCCATTAGATGAATTCCTCTCCCAGAAACTTGGACCGATTGGAACAGTGAATGGTTGCTTCGCAACCAAGTAACCATCCGCATTAACGTCAATGGCGAGTTGTGGAAGCGGGCGAGCGGCAGGTCCGAAGATCACCTTTGCAGCGCGCGTAACGTCGAACGTTGATTGGTGGCAAGGACAGAGCAAGTGATGTGTCTGTTGCTCATAAAGGGCAACTGCGCAACCCATGTGAGTACAGATCTTTGAGAATGCAATGATTCCTTCATGCGTCCAAGAAAGACGTTCAGCATCAAGATTAAAGTCCTCAGGGCGTAAGCGGATCAATAAAACCGCATCTTTTCCGGTGTTCTCTAAGGTACGTTCAGTTCCGACAGGAAGTTCTGGAAGCACTTGTGCAACTGCACCCACCTCTAGATCGGAAGCTTTTATGGGGGTACCAGCTGGGTCTAACAACAACCTAGTGCCAGCGCGCCAGTCTGTTGTGTCGAGCTCTTCATGTGGAAGTGGACCCGCGTCACGTAGAAGCAAGATAGGTGTAAGTCCTACAAGACCCAATGCTGATGCTAGTGAAAACTTGATGAGCTTGCGGCGACCGATACCTGAACTGGCTGCACCTTCTCTAAATGTGGCAACTAAATCTTCGCGATCGGACTCCGCAGAGCGGAACTCATGACGTTCGGCAACAATTTCTTGGTCAGGCATCAACTTTTTGGCCCATTGAATTGCACCGAGTCCGATGAAGAGTGTGGTTGCGGTCAGCCCTAGTCCGAGTAAAAGTTGTTGAAGGTTCGTCTCGCCCATGATGGGGAGGTAAACAAACTTGTCGCTTTTGATACCGACGTAGGAACCGATTGTGAGGAGGGTTCCAAGAACGGAGAGGAAGAAGAGAATTGATACTTGGCGTTCTGCACGCTTCTCTGCCTTTGGATCAACATCTGCATTGCGATGTACGTGGGCTGGCAAGCCCGGATCTTGAAAGCGCTCTACATCGTGTGAGTTATTTGTCATGTTATTTCGCCTTCATCGCAAGCCATACAGCTGCGCCGATTAGGAGACCAAGTCCAAGAACCCAGCCAAGGAGACCTTCAGTTACAGGACCAACACGTCCAAGGGATGTGCCGCCTAAATTCTTTTCATGATCTGCTTCCTGTAACCATTTGATGATCGACAATTTTTCTTGCGGCGTAATTGTCGCATCAGTGAACTTCGGCATCGATTGTGGACCGGTAACCATTGCTTCATAGATGTACTTTGGCTCGACGCCCATTAACGAAGGCGCATATTTTCCATTGGTGAGCGCGCCACCTTGGCCGGCAAAGTTGTGACACATTGCGCAGTTGGTGCGGAAAAGTTGACCTCCGAGTGCAGAGTTGCCATCACGTTCATATGTTAGCGATTCATTGGTTACCGCAGATGGTCCAGGAGCAAGCGAAGCGACGTAAGCCGCGAGCGCTGCAGTTTCTGCTGGATCATAAAGTGGCTTCTTCTGCATGGCCTGCTGACTCATATCTGCCATTGGCATACGACCGGTTCCAACTTGGAAATCAACTGCTGCTGAACCAACACCGATAAGTGATGGTGCAATCGATCCACCTTCTGCATGTAGGCCGTGACATGAAGAGCAACCGCGCAGGAAGATCTCTTTACCCTGTGAAACTAGGGTGGAAGTTCCCGATGCATAAACTTGTTGCGAGCTAGGCAGCGCAGAGGCAACTCCGAAAGCGGTACCGACTGTGAATAATGCCGCGACTACCAAGACGGGGCCCGCCAAACGATGGCGACGGAAGCGAGAAATTAGTTTCACTCGTGGCTCCTATTTAATTAAGTAGATCGTCGAGAACAAGGCAATCCAAACAATGTCCACAAAGTGCCAGTAGTACGAGACAACGATTGCGGTCGTTGCTTGTGAATGACCAAATTTGCGGGCACGTGCAACACGGATCAACACGATAAGGAAGGCGATCAAACCACCAGTAACGTGAAGTCCATGGAAACCTGTTGTGATGTAAAAGACTGAACCATATGCGCGGGATGAAAGTGAAAGGCCTTCGCGTACAAGGTTGGCATACTCATAGATCTGACCACCAATAAAGAAGGCACCCATCAAAAATGTGAGAGCGAACCATTCGCGCATTCCCCATTGTGTGAACTTGTAGAGCGGACCCTTGCGTTTGGCTTGGAATCGCTCTGCTGCAAAGACACCGAATTGGCAGGTGACAGATGAGAGAACAAGAACCGTGGTGTTGATCGCTGCAAACTTTACATTGAGCATCCCGGTTGATTCGAGCCAAACTTTTGGACCCTGAACTGCGCGAGTTGTGAAGTACATTGCAAAGAGCGCTGCAAAGAACATCAACTCGGAGGAGAGCCAAACGATGGTTCCGACCGCCACTAAGTTCGGGCGATTAGTTTTTGCTGGTGCTTGAAGTGTGGTCACGGGCGCATTATTCCCGATTTTCCTCGGTTTTAAGCGCTAAGCCTGAGAATTGGCGTGGCAATGCTGGGTGAGTCTGATCACGGAAAAGATAGGATTCCATGCATGACATACGCCGGAATTTTGTGGGATCAGATCGTTGCGCAATTGGCAGATCATGAGGATCTGACCCCAGATCAGGCCCAATGGGCGATGGAAGAGATCCTGGGGGATCGGGCGGCAAAAGATGACATCAAGTCATTCCTCCTTGGAGTTCAGGCAAAGGGTGAGACTGCGTCAGAGGTAGAGGCTCTGGTTGCCGTTATGTACCGTCATTGCGCTCCGATTAGCGTGGAGGGACGTGCGGTTGATTTGGTCGGCACCGGGGGCGACGGGGCGAACACCATCAATATTTCAACGACAGCAGCGATCATCGCTAGGGCTGCCGGCGCCCGAGTGATCAAGCATGGGGCTCGCGCGGCCTCCTCAAAGTCAGGCGCGGCAGACCTTTTAGAAGCCCTTGGGGTGAATATCGACCTCGACGGCGCGCAGGTGGCGGCATGTTTTAACAACATCGGAATCGGGTTTTGTTTCGCGCCCAAATTCCACCCGGCGATGCGTTTTGCGGCTCCAGCGCGCAAAGAACTTGGCCAAGCCTCTGTTTTCAATATTTTGGGGCCACTTGCTAACCCGGCTAAACCCGTCGCTGCCGCTATCGGTGTAAACAAGCTTCGGATCATGCCGATCATGGCCGATGTGTTGATCTCACGCGGAGCCGAGGGCTTCCTCTTCCGCGGGGATGATGGAATCGATGAAATCACCCTCAGCACCACGACACAAGTCATGCAGGTTCATGATGGAGCCAAGGAGCTATCAACCTTTGATCCAGCGGATTTAGGTATTGGGCGTGCGCCGATCTCCGCATTAGAAGGCGGGGATAGCGCTTTTAACGCAGATGTGACAAGGCGGATTTTTGCAGGCGAAACGGGTCCCGCACGCGAGGCGGTGCTTCTAAACGCTGCAGCCGGTATTGCCGCATTCGATGCCGATTTTGGTAAGAGTTTTACCGAGCAGATGGCCAATGCTTATAAAAAGGCGGTGGCTGCCGTGGATAGTGGGGCTGCAGCTGAAGTATTGGCGAAATGGGTAGAGTTTTCGCAGGCCCTTAAATCAGCCTAGGTTCTCGTTTGATTTTCTTTCTGGAGAATTTCTCAAGTTCCTCGAAGGTGTAGACGCCAAACCCTGAAAGTCGTTCGAAAAGCCCGTGAAGTACTTCTACGGTGGTTTGAGCATCGTCGAGCGCTCTGTGAGTGGGTGTCACCTCGGTATTAAAAAAGAGCGCAAGGGTTCCAAGTTTGCAGTCACGAACTTCATCCCGGGTCAAAATCGCACGGGCCAAACGGACGGTATCCACAATTTTGTATTTGGGCCATGGATATTCCAATTCTCTGGCAGCGGCCTTGAGGAACCCGAGGTCGAAGGGGGCGTTGTGAGCGACAATTACCGTTTCATTGGGGGAGCCACAAAACTCTAAAAACGTCGGAAAAACCTCGTCGATGATGGGGGCCAGCCTCACCATCTCGTTGTCGATTCCGGTGAGCTCTGTGATGAATACCGGAATGGGGGCGAGGGGATTAACGAAACTTTTGAACTCTCCGATTTTTTCACCGCCGCGCACTTTCACCGCGCCGATCTCGGTGATAACTGAGCCGGCCATCGGGCTGCCGCCGGTGGTTTCTAAGTCGACGACGACAAATGTCGTTTGATGGAGCGGCAGATTTTCCATAGGTTTAAAGGCTACGCCAGAGCCAGGACATTCGAAACTATCTACTGATCATCTAAGAATGAGGGAAAGTCCGAAAATGATTGCCATTGTGATGGGCAGCGTCTGCATTAATCCTCGGAGCGTTGAAATAGTCGCAGCCGGACCAAATCTGCGTTGATTAAAGGCGCCAACCACCGATGCGATCACCGGGTATGTGGAGAGTGAACCAGCTATTTTTGCACCGACGTGAGGTGCTAATGCGCTGAGCCCAACCATGATCGTCATCGTGAAAATAACTCGAATTGGCAACTCCCAATTCGGGTGAGAAATTTTCTGAACTTCAATGGCAGATTTTGGCCAGAAGCGCATGCATATCAACCAGAAGAGAATCAGGATTGGCGTGCTCACCCATTGACTCACTTTGAACGCTGTCACCAAATAACCGACCAGAACCGTTGCTAGTGTTGCTAAGAGTATTGCTGGCAGCCACGAGTATCGCAAAACGCATTGCGCATAGACCCAGCAAAAAGCGATGAGCGCCATTTGTCCAAGAAGAATTCCGCGCGCGGTGTGCCCACCAAAGGCGATACCTTGCTGGAGAGAGACGATGAAGATGAACGGGCCTGTAGTTATAGGAAGGCCAATAAGCCAGCCGCCGAAACGATCACCGAAGCGCCGTTGCAAGTAACTGACCGAGAAAACTATTACTGGGCCGATTACGAGTTTGAGATAGAAGAGCGTGGTGAACACGAGGGTGGACGATACCCGAGTGCTGGGCTTAGATATGAGTATGGCGACTACAGGTGCACCCGCAGGATGGCTCGATGATTACTATGTCGACGGCGCAGAGCAAGGGGATGTCGGCATCATATTCGTTCATGGCTTCACCGGTTCGCCGGCATCAATGCGTCCATGGGCACATTACTTCCAAGAACGCGGTTACACAGTAAGTGTTCCTAGGCTGCCCGGTCACGCAACGCAATGGCAAGACTTGAACAAAGTGCAGTGGCAAGAATGGCCGGCGCGCGTACAACGTGAAATCGACTTTTTGAAATCCAAATGCCGCAAGGTCTTTGTATTTGGATTATCAATGGGCGGCGGAACCACCCTTAATGTCGCGGAAAACAATGAATTGGCGGGAATTTGTCTGGTCAATCCGATGATCCACATTCCTGGCAACCTGATCAAGTTTGCTCCGCTATTAGCGTTATTTCAGAAAGGTCGTTCGTCTGTTGGCGACGACATTAAGAAACCAGATGTCACTGAATGGGGTTATGACGTGCTGCCTACGAAAGGCGTCGTACAGTTGCACAAGTTATTGCTGAATACCAGGGCCAATTTACACAAGGTGAAATGCCCGACGTTGCTCTTCCATAGCGTCGATGATCGCGTGCTTCCGATCTCCAACTCCAACATCATCATGTCAGAGATTGACAGCATCTCCGGTCAACGCATTGAACTGACCAACAGTTACCATGTAGCCACACTGGATTTTGATGCTCCGATTATTTTTGCAAATTCACTAGCGCATGTTCAGCAGTGGAGTTAAGAGCGAATCGTTTCCTTATAAGTTGTGATCGAATCTAAGAATTCGAGATCTGGTGTTCGTCCGACACCGATTGTGTTGGGAACATCCAGATAACCATCTTTCATCACAAACGGATCGGTGATGTCTTGCTTGAAAAATCGGCTTGATGCGGATGTATCGCCCGGAAGTGTGAACCCAGGCAACGCAGCCAACGCCACGTTTGCAGCTCGGCCGATTCCGGTTTCTAACATTCCACCACACCAAACTGGGATTCCTTCGTTGACACAGAGGTCATGAATCTTTACTGCCTCTAAGTAGCCACCGACACGACCCGGCTTGATGTTGATTACCGTTGTTGCCTTCATTGCCAGCGCATCTTCGGCGGCGCGGAGGGAAACGATGGACTCATCCAAGCAAATAGGCGTATTAACCTGTGTTGCTAACTGAGCGTGACCCAAGATGTCATGTTCATCGAGCGGTTGTTCGATGAGGAGTAGCTCGAAGGCATCCAATTTAGCGAGAAGTTCGCCATCGCTCCGCGAATATGCCTGGTTCGCATCGACTTGGAGCGGAATGTCCGGCCAGTTGCTCCTGACTTCTGCGACTGGTTCTACATCCCAACCGGGCTCAATTTTGAGCTTAATTCGCTTGTAGCCATCCTTGATATACCCAGCGACTTCTTCAATTAATTCCGGAATTGAAGGGGCGATACCTACCGAAACACCACATGGGATTTTTGTCCTATTTGCCCCGAGAAAGTCAGCGAGGCTTCTTCCCTCGATCTTTAATTGCATATCAAGCAGCGCTGTCTCGAAGGTTGCCTTTGCCATGGGAGAGCCGAGGAATGGTGAGAGAAGTGGTGCGATGGATTCGGCACGCAAATCAGCTTCTGCAAAAAGCGTCGGAATAAAGAAACGCTTCATCAAATCGAGCGATGCAGCAACATATTCAGGAGAGTAAAGCGGTTCGCTCATTGCCACGCACTCGGACCAGCCGAAATTTCCATCAACGTCAGTCATTCGTAACATCAAGACTTCACGGGAGTATTGCGTACCGAAGGATGTACGAAACGGCCGGACGAGAGGGAGTTGGATTGTGCGCAGTTCGAGCTCGGCTATTTTCATTTATTTTCCTCCAACACATATTCATTTGCTGCAGTGAATCCCGTGACCTTAAATCCGTTTGCAAATGCGCTTTCAAACTTCTGACGAACTTCCATACGGTATTTGTTGGCCAAATCGGAATTTCTGCGACGAATTTCAACAATGTCTTCCGGCAACTCGATCAAAATTGAACCGGGATTTGGGGAGGCGACTTCATTTTTGGATTTCGGCGCGTCAGTTATCGTATCCCAGCGAACGAAGAGGCGATCAGATTCATCACCACTATTGAGTTCATCTGCCATATTTCCGTAAAAATTCGGATGATATGAGATGACATCGGCCCCCAATTTTAAAATGTTGAGCCGAGCATTGCGCCGGACTAGCGGATCAAAAGTCCACGTAATCGACTGATATCCGTGTTCCTTCGCCCAGGCCCGTTGATGCATCTTTACTTGGGTTCCAAGGCCCCTATTACGGTACTCATCTATAAAGGCTGTCATGTGGGAATGAAGGTGCCGCTCCGGTTCTGTTGCCGGAAATGCAAAGGAGGCTCCAACGATTTTCCTCTCATCGTATACACCGACGAGATAGCAACCATTGTGGACCAGAGCTTGTAACAGGTTTGAGGTGATTTGAGTTTCATTCGACGCAGGCCACACTGAGTCAAAGATCATGCGTGCATGAAATTGTTCTTGGAGTGAGTGCAACTCTTGCAGATGGATCATTGCTAAATATTAGATGGCTAGACCCGTAAAAGTGTACGTTTGGCGGATGAACTCGGGCGTGGAGCTTTTAAATATCATTCCTGCTTTCGCATTGACGGCGCTCTTGCTAGCGATTGTTCCTGGTCAAGGTGTTGCGATGGTTCTGCGACAAAGTTTGATCGGCGGGCGCAAAGCGGCATTCATGTCTGTTCTGGGCAACAGCACAGGCCTCATTATTTGGGGTTCCATGTCTGCTGTTGGTCTTTCGCAAGTTTTTGCCCGCTCACATTTAGCATTTAATATCTTGAAATATGCAGGCGTCGCCTTTCTCGTTGGCCTTGCCGTACAAACGCTAGTTCAACTGAAGAAACAATATGGAAAGTTCGATGTAGATAGTGGCGCCGAAACCAACTTCTTTGCCGCCTACCGTTTGGGACTCTTTACCAATCTCACAAATGTGAAGGCAGCGGTTTTTGCCGTCGCCTTTATTCCGCAATTTGTACCTCGCACATTCTCACTTGGCCTTGGAATATTTGTATTGTCGTGCGTGCAATCTACGGTCTCTTTCACCTGGTACTCGGTCCTTATCTCTGCAGTGGACAAGTCTTCGGTCTTTCTTGCTCGCCCAAAGGTTCGCAGAGCCTTGACCG
>Ga0164297_10000997_pt1 | contig 31793 bp, 32 predicted proteins | sample GEODES058metaG_FD_113539 | JGI IMG/M metagenome (GOLD analysis project Ga0164297, IMG submission 113539) | Dystrophic lake water microbial communities from Trout Bog Lake, Wisconsin, USA - GEODES058 metaG | ecosystem: Environmental > Aquatic > Freshwater > Lake | place: USA: Trout Bog Lake... | reverse complement strand
GATGCTCTTTGGGGACAATGCAGAAAACTCTGGTGATCCACCCAACCCCATCGGGGAGCACTGATGAAAAAGTCCAAAGGATCCATGGTTCATGGTCTTGAGGTTAAAGAGCATCAACCAGTTTTGAAAGCCAACAGCGCTCAAAAGCGTGAAGAGGGCTTTTGTGTAAAAGACAAATCAAGTTCGCAAAGCCCGTTGTCTCAATTGCCTTCAATTGATCGATTGATTAGCGCTCAAGCGTTGCAAGAAACGGCCAAGGCCTTTGGTCTCACGCTATTGACCCAAGTTTGCAAAGAGGTGATGGCTGACATTCGTCAAAATCTCAAAGAGAAGAGTCGTCAAGAAGCTGAAGGTGCGATCACAATTCCCGATGAATTGGAAATTGTAAGCCGCATCCAAATCGCATGTGCCCACAAAATGGCGTTGCAATTCAAGAGTGTTCACAACATGACTGGCACGGTGATTCACACCAATTTGGGTCGATCTGTTTTGGCCGATGTTGCGGTGAAGGCACTGGGGGAAGCGAGCAAACACCCGCTCAATTTGGAATACGATTTGAGCTCAGGCGAGCGAGGTGAGAGAGATCATTTTTTAGAAGAACTGATTTGCACCATCACGGGTGCCGAGGCAGCCACATTTGTGAACAACAACGCTGCTGCTGTGCTGCTCACCCTTGCTGCATTGGCCCATGATCGGGAGGTGTTGATCTCCAGAGGTGAGTTGGTGGAGATTGGCGGTTCTTTCAGAATGCCCGATGTGATGAAGAGTGCTGGCGCACACATGGTAGAAGTTGGCACCACCAATCGCACCCATTTGAAAGATTATGAAAAGGCTCTAAGCGAACGCACATCGGTGTTGATGAAAATCCACACCAGCAATTACCAAGTTCAAGGCTTCACACAAAGTGTGAGCGAAGCCGAACTGGCCCCATTGGCCGAGCAGCATCAGATCACCTTGGTGAGCGACTTGGGAAGTGGCTCACTCATCGAGATGGGTAAGTATGGCTTGCCTCATGAGCCGACACCCCAAGAAATGCTCAAGGCGGGTTGTCATGTGGTCACTTTCTCGGGTGACAAATTGTTGGGTGGCCCGCAAGCGGGAATCATCGTTGGCCGCAAAAAAGAAATCGATCTCATTCGAAACTACCCCATGAAGCGCGCTTTGCGCTTGTCCAAATTGCCCGTTGTGGCCCTAGAGGCGACCTTGAAGCTCTACCTCCAGCCTGAGTCATTGGTGCAGCAATTGCCCACACTTCGTTGGTTGGCTCGCTCTCAAGAGGTGATCAAAGTCACGGCCCAAAACATTTTGCATGCTTTTGAGAAAGCTTTGACTCCCCACTATAAAGTGGAGCTTTGCGCGATGAGAAGTCAAATTGGTTCAGGTTCACTGCCCATGGATACGATGGACTCTTTTGGGCTTGCAATCAAGCCGATGCTCTCGGGTAGCAAAGGAGTCGGTTCGGCGCTCATTCGCTTGTCTAAGGCGCTGAGATCTCTACCCAAACCCATCATTGGGCGTGTCGAGAAAAACATGTTGCTCTTGGATTGCAGGTGCATTGATGACGCGCTGGCATTGGCCCAAGAGATTGCTGTCATAGAGATTCATGGATCATGATCGTTGGAACCGCTGGACACATTGATCACGGCAAGACCAGCTTGGTCAAAGCGCTCACGGGTGTTGACACCGATCGACTCATCGAGGAGAAGAAAAGGGGCATGACCATCGAGTTGGGTTTCGCGCAGATGCTCTCTAAGCCCGAGCATCTTGGTGAGCCCGCAGTGGATTCAAATGAGTTGAGCATTTCATTCATCGATGTTCCCGGACACGAGAAATTGGTTAAAACCATGCTCGCAGGTGCAAGTGGCATTGACTTTGCCCTGCTGCTCATTGCTGCCGATGATGGGGTGATGCCCCAAACTTTAGAACACTTGAGTATTTTGAATTTGCTCCATATCCAAAGTGGTTGCATCGTCATCACCAAAACGGATCAAGTCGATGAGACTCTCTTGGCGCAAAGAAGGCAAGAAATTATCACCCTCAAGTCGCAATTTGCCATGGATGGATTCGAGATCTTGCCTGTGAGTTCGCACACGGGAGAAGGCATCCAAGCGCTTCGAGCATTGTTGTTGAACGCCGCACTCAAGCAGCGTCAAAGCCGTCATCAAAATCCTGGAGCGATGGGGTTTAGGATGGGCTTGGACCGAGCATTCACCTTGGATGGGATCGGTACCGTTGTCGCAGGCAGTATTCAAGCGGGTGAAGTCAAAGTTGGAGATTTTCTTGCCTTGGCCCATGAGCCGCATCAAACCTACCGAGTTCGTTCCCTGCAAGTGCACGGACATGCCGTTGAAAAAGCCCAAGCCGGTGAGCGTTGCGCCATTGCTTTGGTGGGGCTTGAGAAAAACCAATGTCAAAGAGGGCAGATGCTTTGTGCGCAAAGCATCGCGACTTCAACCTCCAGGTTGGATGTCTGGCTTGAAGTCTCTGCTTTGATCGACAAGCCCCTGCGGTCTGGAGCCAGCGTACACGTGCATGCACAAACCCAAGAGGCCATGGCCACAGTGGCCGTGCTTGCTCAAGATGGCCTTCTGCCGGGCCAATCGGGTTGGGTTCAATTGATCATGCACCAGCCCATTCACTTGTGGGTGACAGATCGAATTATTTTGAGAGATGCAAGTGCCACTCGCACTTTGGCAGGCGGGGTGGTATGTGATGTGAGGGCACCCAAGCGCTACCGTCAAACGCCTGAGCGAATGAGTTACTTGAAGACGCAATTACAAAGCAGTGTGCTCTCAAGACTTGAGGGCGGCTTGCCTCATTTGTCCCATGGCGCTGTTTGGTCCGAGCGACTCTTGGATGCTGGCATTGATCCCAAAACATCTCTTCAATCGCTTTTGAAGTTGCAATCATCAGATGAAATCCATGTGAGTTTCGGGCAAACGACCTCTATGTTTTGGAGCGCAGATCAGTCCTGGGTGATTGCAGATGGTGCTCTTGAAGTCATGAAGCTCAAGCTTGAGAACCTTTTGGCACAGTACCATCAAGAGCACCCCGATGCGCTCGGTATCCTTGAGGGGAGAGCCCGAAAAGCCTTAGGCTCTCAAATGAGTGTGAGCATTTGGGGGCACCTCACTCGACATTTGATGGAGCTTGGTGCCGTTAAGCTTAAAAATGGATTTTTGTTCTTACCCAAGCATGCAGAAGGCTTGCAACAAGCCGATCAACGCATTGCTCAAAAGGCATTGCCCTTGATTCATGAGGGGAAATATGACCCACCTTGGGTGCGTGATCTATCGAGTGCTTTGAGTATTCATGAAGTTCAAATGCGAATGACGCTCATTCGGCTTGCAAGCCAGGGTGATCTTTACCAAATTGTCAAAGACCTCTTTTATCACCCGGTGCATGTTCAAGCCATGGCTCAATTGGTTAGAGACATCGCTCAAAGCGGCTCCAATCCTCATCCGCGTCAAGGCGTCAGTGCTTCGCAATTCAGAGATGCCACTGGTTTGGGGCGAAAGCGAGCGATACAGATTTTGGAGTTCTTTGATAAGATTGGATTTTGCCAAAGGGTGGGAGAGGTGCATTTGATCCGAGTCGGCACCACACTTTTCTCAAACCCCAATGCTTAAGTTTTTTAGAAGACTCAACAAGCATTTCATGCGCCTCATTCAAGAGGGAAGGAAATCACTTCCGGTGGAGTGGCTGGGCTTCAAACCCAGTTGGTGGCGCCATGCGTCGCTGGGTGGGTTCGACTCCCACTTCTTTCCGCCAAACGCACACCAAAAGACCTGGTCAACTTGTTGTTTGAAGTTTTGAAAAGCTCAAAGGACATTTAAACGTTTGACCAAAACTTGTTTTTGGTCAAGTGGGGCTAGGTTAAGTGTTTTGTGTGAACTGAAGTTTGGCCAGACTCGAGTACAAGCCATTGTGTTGCACCAATTCATCGTGACGGCCTTGCTCAACCAAGGCGCCTTGTTCGAGCACCAATATTGGGTTGGCTTGTCTGACCGTCGAGAGCCTGTGAGCAATCACAAGCGTGGTCCGGTCCTTCATGGCGCTTACCAATGCAGCTTGGACTTGGCGCTCACTGTTAGCATCCAAGGCGCTGGTCGCCTCGTCCAAGAGAAGAAGAGGTGGGTTTTTGAGCATGGCGCGAGCAATCGATATTCGTTGCTTTTGGCCTCCTGAGATGCGCACACCGCGTTCTCCCAGGAATGTGTCATATCCTTGTGGCCACTGCTCGATGAATTCGTCTGCAAAAGCCGCCCGTGCTGCAGCCAAGACTTGAGCCTTGGTGGCACTTGGGTTGCCGTAGAGGATGTTCTCATAAGCGGTCGTTGAGAAAATGACGGGCTCTTGTGGCACCAAGCCAATGTGCGATCTGAGCGCTTGGATGGAGAGCTCTCGGATGTCTACGCCATTGATTTCAATGGAGCCCGTTTGAGGATCGTAAAAGCGCAAGAGGAGCGAGAAGACGCTCGTTTTTCCCGCACCACTGGGCCCGACCAGTGCTGCGTTTTGACCCGGTGCGAGTTCAAAGGAGAGGTTGGAGAGGGCTGCTTTGTCGGGGCGCGAGGGGTAGTTGAAGGTGACGTTTTTGAAGACCACCTGCGAACCGCTGGAGAGCACGGGTATGGATTGAGGGCTCGAAGACTCCTCAACGGGCGATTTGGAATGGAGCAATTCGATGAGTCTCTCCGTCGCCCCTGCGGCTCGAAGCAAGTCGCCATACACTTCTCCAAGCACTGCAAAAGCGCTTGCCAAGAGCAAGACGTAAATCAAGGTCTGCCCCAAAACCCCTGGACTCAAGCTTCCTTGCATGACGGCCAATGAGCCTTTGAAGAGTCCCCACAGCAAGGCTGCACTGGTGGCCATGATGATGAAGGTCACCAGCAACGATCTCGCTTTGGTGCGCTTGATGGCCGTTTGAAAGGCTTGGTTGCTGGCGGATTCGTACCTTTGTGCTTCGCGTTTCTCGGCCGTGTAGCTTTGAATGACTGGCACTGCATTCAAGACCTCTTGGGCCACAGCGCTGGTGTCGGCCACGCGGTCTTGAGAGGCTCTGGAGAGTTTTCTCACACGCCTGCCCAAGGTGAGGCTGGGGAGTACGATCAAACAAAGAACAGCAATGACTTGAAGCATCAGCCAAGGATTGGTCCAAACGAGCATTGCGAGTGCGCCTATTCCCATCACCAAATTGCGAAGTCCCATCGACAGGGAAGATCCAACAACCGTTTGCACCAAGGTGGTGTCTGCACTCAAGCGAGAGAGCACTTCTCCGGTTTGAGTGGTCTCAAAAAAAGCAGGACTTTGTTGGATCACATGTGCGTAGACCGCTTGCCTGACATCGGTTGTGATGCGCTCACCGAGCCAACTCACCATGTAAAAACGCGCTCCAGAAAAGATGGCCAACGCAGCAGCAACCCAAAACAGTTGCATGAATTGCCAAGCCAACTCATTGACCGAGGTGTGCGCATTGAGTCCTCGATCTATGAGCATTCTCAGTGCCCAAGGAAAACACAGGGTGGACGCAGCGGCCAGCAAGAGAAAGATGCCAGCGAGCATCATTTGAACTCGGTAAGGTCTCACAAAGGGAGCCAAACCGAAGAGGGCGCCAGCGCTCTTGGCCTTGGGGCGTTGTTTGGGGTCGATGGGAGAGGAGGTTTGGTCTGTCACAGTATCAGAGTCAGGAGTTGATGCATTGTTCATGCTCTCGATTGTCTCCCATAAGCAGTTTTTTTGCTGCTTTTGTCCATCAAGCTTTGGAGATTGCGGCGATTAAAAGCCATTGACATGATCTTGACATCATGTTGACACGAGACGTGTCAAAATACAGTGCATGGAACTCAACCACGAAACCGTCACCTCTGCGCCCAAAGACGCTTCCACATTGCTGCTCTTGAGACCCAAAGTCAAAAGTCCCCAAAGTGAGCAAGTCCAGGTGGGACAAAGTCAATTTGAAGTTCTGCTCTTGAAGCGCCACTCTCAATCGAATGTCTTGGGGGGTGCTCATGTGTTTCCTGGCGGCAAGTGTGAGGACTCTGACTTGGCTTGGGCCCAAGAACACCTGAGCCCAACCTCGGTCGATCAGATGCACATCGATTTGGCTGAACCTGATCTTTCACCATTGCATGCCGCAGCACTCTTTGTGGCTGCGTTGAGAGAGGCTCACGAAGAATGTGGCGTGTTATTGGCCAGTCACGCAAGTGCGGATCCTATGGCGAATGATCCAGGAGAGGGCTCAGCTTTGAGTCTTCAGTCGCGCGTGAAAGCTCGCCTCGCTGGGGAGTCCTTGTTGGGCGCTTCATACAAGTCTTTGGGTATTGAATTCGATTGGCACTTGATTCGCCCGTGGTCAAGGTGGATCACGCCAAAAACGCCAACGGTCATGAACAAGAGGTTTGATGCGCGATTCTTTGTGGCTTTGATGCCTGCGAATCAAGAGGCCAAACACGATGAGCACGAGACCACGCAAAGCGATTGGTTGACTCCCCAAGAGGCCTTGATGGCCTATGCCAAGAGAAAAATTGACTTGGCTGCACCTCAAATCATGTCTCTCTACGAGTTGACCCAGTTTGCCACTTTGGATGAGGTCATGGCACACGCGAGCAAGCGCAGGCCCCCTTTGATTGAGCCGCGCTCGGTGCGAGATGAAGCATCCCGCATGGTTTGCTTTCCAGGGGATCCCTTGCACCAAGAGGCGCACCACATTTTGCCCGGACCCACACGTTTGTACTTCAAGGACGGCTGCTTTCAGCCTGAAGGGGGCCTGGATTTTTTTACATCAAGCATTTCTTAAAGGGAGCGAGCGATGGATATTTTTGTTTTGGGGTTGCTGATTTTTTTAGGCACACATTCATTCAGGATTTTTGCCGATGGCAAAAGAACCCAACTCTTGGAGAGCTTGGGTGAGAGGAAGTTCAAAGGCCTTTATGCCCTGGTCTCAGTGCTTGGATTTGCGCTCATGGTCTGGGGTTATGGACAAGCTCGCATGGAGCCCATTGAGTTGTGGGCACCTCCCATTTGGGGCAGACACCTTGCGTTTTTGTTGGTTTGGGTCGCTTGGATCTTGATGGCAGCAGCCTACATCCATGCCAATTGGTTCAAGGTCAAAATGCATCACCCCATGATCTTGTCGGTGAAAACTTGGGCCCTGGCACACTTGCTGGCCAATGGGCAATTGCACCAAGTTGTGCTTTTTGGCGGATTTTTAGCCTGGGGGGTGCTCTCTTTCATCAGCGCCAGACGCCGCGACCGAGCCCAAGCTGCCAAGCTCGAAGCCGATGGCCTACCTCCAACACCCTTGGTTCCCGTCTCCACTGCAGCCACTCAGCTCACCTTGGCCATCGGAACCTTGGTCTATGTGCTTTTCTTGGCCTGGGGTCATAAAGCGTTGATTGGTGTGAGTCCTCTGGGCATGTGACGCATTTGGCTGTATGCTGTTTTTCACATTTGTGAAGGACTCAAGCCATGCTTCATCGTCAAATTTTCTCGACGCAACGATTCGCCAAAGATACTTGGCACCTGTCCATTGGCCGTGTAGCTGCTACACGTTGTCTTCAAGCTTTGGGCTTGGCCCTCTGGCTTGGGCTTCAATCTGTGGCACACAGTGAAGTTGTCTTCACCAAGCCCATTCGAATTGTGTGCCCCTTCCCACCTGCAGGTGGAGTGGACATAGCTTCAAGGGCCATCGCTCAAGAGCTCAGCCGCTCCATGGGTCTGGTGGTGACCGTTGAAAATCGCCCAGGCGCAGGGGGCAACATCGGTGGGCTTGAGGTCGTGCACGCGCCTGCTGACGGCTCCACAATGCTCATGACAACCTCTGGCATTCAAGCCATCAATCCCTTTTTGTACAGCAAAATGCCCTTTGATCCCAACAAGGATTTGCAGCCTTTATCGGTCTTGGTGGCTTTGAACAATGTGCTCGTGGTCAATCCCTCTTTGAAGTTCAAGAGTGTGAAGGAGATCATCGCAGCTGCCAAAGAACACCCGGGTGAATTGAATTTTGCCTCCAGTGGAAGCGGCACCAGCATTCACATGTCCGCTGAAATGTTCAAGTTTTTGAACTCCTTGCAAATGGTTCACATTCCTTACAAGGGAAGCTCTTTTGCATTGACCGACTTGATGGGGGGTCAAGTCATGATGATGTTTGACAACATACCGTCCTCCATGCCTTTCATCAAATCGGGCAAACTTCGGGCCTTGGCCACAACGGGAGCGAAAAGAGATCCCAGTTTGCCTGACTTGCCAACCGTGGCAGAAGCCGGAGTGCCTGGTTATGAGGCCTCGGTTTGGTTTGGTTTGATGCTTCCCGCAGCAACGCCAAAGGAGGTCGTGAGCAAGATGAGCCAAGAGGTGCTCAAAGCCGCACAAAACCCTGAATACATCAAGAAAATGACCGAACAGGGCTACACCATGGTGAGTTCAACACCGGAGCAAATGGGTGAAATGGCCCGAGCAGAACTCAACCGCTGGGGCCCCATTGTGAAAGCCTCAGGTGCAAAAGCCGATTAGATTGTGTCCATCAAGCCTCAAAGTGCGCACGCTCTTGAGCGATGCGCCCTTGGGTCGGGGTAAACTTGGCACATGCCCCCTTCTTTGATCCAATCCTTTGCTGCGAAAACCTGCCGTCCCTTTCACGGAAAAAGGCTTGGGTGTTTTGAAACAGGGGCCCAACTTTGAGTGAGAGTTCTGTGCTCCTCAAGGCACAACAGTTGAGCGCCAAACGAGGTGACACCCTGCTCTTTCAAGGTGTCGGTTTTGAGTTGTCTCAAGGGCATTGGCTCCAGGTCAAGGGTCAAAACGGGGTTGGCAAAACGACTCTCTTGCGCATGGTCTGTGGTCTTTTCTCACCTGTTCCAAGCTACCTTGAAGATGAAAAGAAGGGTCTTCAAGACCAGACAGAGATTTGGTGGAAAAACACCCCCTTGTCTGAAACACGTGACGTCTTTCACCAAGAGTTGATCTATCTCGGCCATGCCCTAGGACTCAAAGAGGAGTTGAGTGCACTTGAGAATTTGAGAGTCCTGTGCGCCATTCAGGGGCAGTCCTTGGGTTCACAAAAAGCCCTTGTTGCCTTGCATGCCATGGGGCTCAAAGGGCGTGAGCATTTGCCCACTCGAGTGCTCTCGCAAGGACAAAGAAGGCGTGTGGCTCTCTCTCGTTTGATCGTGCAAGACGCTAGCCTTTGGGTGCTTGATGAACCCTTTGTCGCTTTGGACTCTGAAGGCATTGATTTGCTTTTGGGTTTGATTCAAGACCATCTCTCTCATGGAGGCGCGCTCTTGTTCACCAGCCATCAGGCCGTGAACTTTTCTGCACCAGGCGATGTTTTGGAGCTTCGCGCATGAAGGATAAAAGCCAAAATGTCTCGCTGGGCCTCTTCGGTGTCTTTGTGGCTCTCTTAAAGCGTGACTTGCTCCTTGGACTCAGAGCCAGAACAGAGGTTTTGACAGGCATATTTTTCATGGTCATCGTGGCCAGTTTGTTTCCCTTGGCGATTGGTGCAGATTTGAACTTGCTTCGGGTGATCGCTCCTGGTGTGCTTTGGATTGGCGCGCTACTGAGCACCTTGCTCACCTTGCCCCGTTTGTTCGAGGGGGACCACAAAGACGGGAGCTTGGAGCAACTCGCTTTGACTCCCAGTGGCTTGCATTTCTTGGTCTACGCCAAACTGCTGGCCCATTGGCTCTTGAGTGGCTTGCCTTTGGTGCTTTTGTCACCTCTTGTGGCTTTGCAATTTGATTTGCCCAGTGAATTGATTGGGACCTTGATGCTCACTTTGCTCATTGGGACCCCTAGTTTGAGTGCCATTGGTGGCATTGGAGCTGCTTTGACCCTTGGTGTGCGAGGAGGCGGGGTGCTGTTGTCTTTGCTCTTGTTGCCCTTGTTCATCCCTATTTTGGTCTTTGGAGCCGGGGCCATTGAGGCTCAGGCGGCCCAATTGGGGGTGGGTGCTCATTTGTCCATTTTGGGGGCCTTGTTGCTGGTGTCGTGGACTTTGGGGCCATGGGCCTGTTCAGGGGCATTGAGAGTGGCCTTGGAGTAAACTCTCCCTTATCTCAAGAGACAAATTGGGTGGTCTTCATTGGGCACACTCAGCTTCCTTCTAGGGCCGTGAACGGGCTCACTGGGGCCCTGTCCTTGGGTTCTGGTGTCCTCGGGTCCTGGGTTGAGAGTACGAAGCGCTTGGGGTTGAGTCTGTCCTGAGCACATCTAACAAATAAAGAGCCATTTCATGATTCGTTGGTTTCACTTTGCAGCTCCACAAAACTTCTTCGCCTTGAGCGCCAAGTTGTGGCCTGCTTGCATGGTTTTGGCCTCTTTGCTCGCCATTGCAGGTCTTTGGATCGGTTTGGGCGTAGCGCCTGTAGACGCGCAGCAGGGGGAAGGCTATCGCATCATCTTTGTGCACGTGCCTGCTTCATGGATGTCCATGGTGATTTACGTGGCCATGGCCTTTTGGAGTTTTGTGGGTCTGGTTTTTCACACCCGACTCTCCGCTCTCATGACACGTGCCTTGGCGCCAACGGGTGCCATTTTTGCTTTTCTCTCCTTGTGGACAGGTGCTTTTTGGGGCAAGCCCATGTGGGGCACTTGGTGGGTTTGGGATGCGAGACTCACGTCAGAGTTGATTTTGTTCTTTCTCTATTTGGGCTTCATCGCACTCACCTCAGCCATTGATGATCCCAAGCGAGGTGACAAAGCAGGTGCCTTGATTGCACTGGTGGGAAGCATCAATGTGCCCATCATTTATTTTTCCGTGAAATGGTGGAACACCTTGCACCAAGGGGCCACCATCACCATGACCGAGGCGCCCTCCATGGCTCATGCCATGCTCTTGGCGATGCTTTTGATGGCCTTGTCCTTTTGGGCTTATGCGATAGGGATCGTGCTCCTGAGGGTGCGCAGATTGATCCTTGAGCGCGAGCGCCAAAGTCAGTGGCTTAGAGAGTGGGCAATCTCTGGCAACAAAACCCTGGAGAGCACATGATGCATTGGGAGAGTTGGCAATCATTTTGGGCAATGGGTGGATATGCCCTCTTTGTCTGGCCCAGTTTTGCAATGACGGCCTTGCTCATCATTCTTGAATGCTGGCAAGTCAAAAGCGCTTGGACGAAAGAATTGGCGCTCTTGCACTCCGCCATCGAGTTGGAACAAGACTTGGCTGCGCTGCAAAAGCACCCGAGTGGCGCTTTGGATGATGGTGTTCAACCATGATGAGCAAACGTCAAAAACGTTTTGTCTTGATCGGTACAGTCCTCATTGTGATTGCGGCTGTGGTGGGCTTGGTCCTCAACGCGTTTCAAAGCAATTTGGTCTTCTTCTTCACGCCCACTCAGGTCTTTAAAGGTGAGGCCCCCAAGTCCAGTGCATTTCGCATTGGTGGCATGGTCAAGGCGGGATCCTTGGTGCAACGCGACATGACCCATGAGTTCATCGTGACCGACAACGAGCAAGAGGTGGCGGTGAGCTTCACAGGCCTCTTGCCCGACCTCTTCAAAGAGGGGCGCGGCGTGGTGGCTCAAGGCAAACTCGATGCATCTGGTCACTTTGTGGCCAGTGAAGTGCTTGCCAAACACGATGAAAATTACATGCCCCCAGAGGCCAAAGCGGCCATGGATGAGGCCGCGATGAGGAAGGCCGCAAAAACTGTGCGCCCCTGATGAGGGCTTTAAAATACACGTTTAATACAAGAGCGAGTACTCACTTACCTCACTCTTGCACAAATATGAAGGTCAAATGATGTTGGTTGAACTGGGTCACTTTGCATTGATTCTCTCCCTCTTGGTGGCAATCACCCAGGGGGTTTTGCCGCTTGCTGGCGTGCTCAAATCAAACGCATTGTGGCAGTCCACGGCCAGACCTTTGGCTTTGTTGCAATGGTCTCTTGTGGCTTTCGCATTCGCTGTGCTTGAAGTTGCTTTTTTGCAAAGTGACTTCTCCGTCGTTTATGTGAGCGAGCACTCCAACAGTTTGTTGCCCTGGCCCTATAAGATGGCAGCCCTTTGGGGTGGACATGAAGGCTCACTCCTTTTGTGGGTGTTTTTGTTGGGAGTTTGGTCGAGTGCTGTGGCAATGTTCTCCAAGACCCTTGCGCAAGACATGGTCGCTCGCGTCTTGAGTGTCATGGGCATGATATCGAGCGGATTTTTGCTCTTCATCTTAACGACATCGAATCCTTTCCTTAGACTCTTGCCCGCTGCCAGTGAGGGGCAAGACTTGAATCCCTTGTTGCAAGACCCAGGCTTGGTGATCCATCCTCCCATGCTCTACATGGGCTATGTGGGCATGTCGGTTGCGTTTGCATTTGCCATTGCGGCATTGATGGCGGGTCGACTCGATACCGTTTGGGCCCGTTGGTCCAGGCCTTGGACTTTGGTGGCTTGGACCTTCCTCACCTTTGGCATTGGTTTGGGCTCGTGGTGGGCCTATTACGAGTTGGGTTGGGGTGGATGGTGGTTTTGGGACCCAGTTGAGAACGCCTCTCTCATGCCTTGGTTGGTGGCGACGGCGCTCATTCACTCTTTGATGGTCACAGAAAAAAGGGGCAGCTTCAAAGCATGGACAGTGCTCTTGGCGATTGCTGCTTTCTCACTTTCCTTGCTCGGGACCTTCTTGGTGCGCTCTGGTGTTTTGACCTCTGTGCATGCCTTTGCTTCGGATCCAGCCCGGGGTATTTTCATCTTGGTCTTTTTGGCTTTGGTCGTGGGTTCATCTTTGACTCTTTTTGCTTGGAGAGCCCCCACTGTGAGTTTGGGCTCTCCCATGGGTTTGTTGTCCAGGGAGACCTTCCTCTTGGCCAACAGCGTGCTTTTGTCGACCGCCACTTTGGCTGTTCTCTTGGGCACACTCTACCCTTTGATCATCGATGCTTTGAAGTTGGGTAAGTTGTCCGTTGGACCACCTTATTTCAATGTCGTCTTTGCTCCGCTCATGGTTCCAGTGATTTTCATGATGGTGCCTGGAGCCTTGGCGCGCTGGCGTCAAGCTCAGTGGTCTCAGATCAAACCCTTTTTGATCTTGCCCTTTTTTGCAGCCACGATTTTCTCTTTGGGTCTTTCACTTTGGATGGGACACCAAGATGCGGGCATTTTGCTCGGTTTTTGGTTGGGTGCTTGGGTTGCCTTTGCCAGTTTTCAACAAATTGCATGGCGCGCCAAGCAAGGTCTTCGCATGAGTGGATCTTTCCTTGGCATGCAACTCGCGCACTTAGGTTTGGCCGTTGTGGTCTTGGGTGTGACGGGTGTAAAAAACTTTGAAATCGAGCGCGACGTCAGGATGGGTGTGGGTGACCAAGTCACGCTTGCTCAGTACCACTTTAAGCTAATCGGCGTCAAAGAGGTCAGAGGCCCTAATTACAAAGCGCTCAGAGCACAAGTCGATGTCACCAAGGGTGAGTCTGAGTCGGTCATCAAAACCTTAGCCCCTGAAAAACGTTATTACCTCTCCTCCACCATGCCCATGACCGAGGCCTCGATCGATTCTGGCTTCATGCAAGATTTGTATGTGTCTCTTGGGGATGTCTTGAATGGCGACACACCTCAGTGGAGCATGCGCGTGTACTACAAGCCCTTTGTCCCTTGGCTTTGGGCTGGCGTGTTGTTGATGGTCTTGGGCGGTTTGCTGGCTTCATTTGACAAGAGATACAGGGCTCCCATTTTGTCAGGTGACAAAGAGGAGGGTGCTGATCAGAGCTTGGGGCGTGAGTCTAGCCATAACGGTGATTCTCTTCCTGTGGCCAGCACACCTCTCGCATGAGTAAAACACTTCAAGCCCAAACCGTTTACTGGAGACAAGTGCTTTGATACAAAAGAAATTCTTAATCCCGTTGGTGTTGTTTCTGGTCTTGGTTGTATTTCTGGGAGTGGGTTTGCGCCGTGACCCCAAAGAGATACCCTCTCCACTCATCAACACAGCTGCTCCCGATTTTGAGCTTCCCACTTTGAAGGGAGAAGGCAACTTTTCACCCAAAGCCTATTTGGGTCGAGTATGGCTCTTCAACGTTTGGGCCACTTGGTGCGTCTCGTGCCGCGAAGAGCACCCCGTGCTCGTAGCCTTTGCCAAGCGAGAGGGCGTGCCCATTGTGGGGCTGAGCTACAAAGAGATACAACCTTCTGACGAAGACAAGGGTCCGATGAGTTTGGAGAGCAAATTGTCTTTGGCGCGAGCCAGGAGTTTTGAGTGGCTTAAAAAGCATGGAGACCCCTATCAACTCTCGGTCCTTGATTTGGATGGGCGCGTGGGTATCAATTACGGAGTCTACGGAGTGCCTGAGACTTACCTCATCGACACCAAAGGTTTCATTCGCTACAAGCACATTGGCCCCGTGACCCCCGAGGTCTTGGCCCAAGAAGTCATGCCCTTGGTGCATGAGTTGCAAAAAGAGGCATCGACCAATTCTTGGCCCAATACCTCACGCAATGCTGAGCTCGCTCCTTCGACTCCTCAATCGTTCGCCCCGAGCTACGCGCTGAAATGAAGATCGCTGACCACTTCAAAACGCGTTGGCTAGCCCACACTCTTCGCAAGAGCGCCCGTGCACTCTTGGGCCTTGGGCTAATTTATTTCTTCATGCAATCCTCATCGCTCTGGGTTCACGCCGATGAGGCCAAGCCCTTGGCAGAGGACCCTGTCGTGGAAGCTCGATTGGTCGACATCGCGCAAGAGCTCAGGTGCTTGGTTTGTCAAAACGAGTCCCTTGCTTCCTCGCGTGCAGACTTGGCCGATGATTTGAGGAGAGAGGTGCGCTCTTTGATCAAGGCGGGCAAAAGCGATGATGAGATTCGCAGCTTCTTGGTCTCTCGATACGGAGACTTTGTGCTGTATCGACCCAAGATCAAGCCCCTCACCTACGGGCTGTGGTTTGGTCCTTTCTTGGTGCTCATCTTGGGTCTTTTTTTCTTGTACCAGCACTTAAAGGCTCGTGCAGTCACCGAGCAACAGACAAGCGCTTTGACAGCTGAAGAGCGCGAGAGGCTTCGTGCCATTTTGAAGGAATAATAAACGTGGCTGAACTCATTGAATTCACATTGGCGGCCCTCTTGTTGGTGCTCTTGGTGGTTGGCGTTTTGACAAGACACTTGAAGCTCACCCAGCTGCGTTTGGGAGTGGCCGATCCTCAAGGAGAAGGTAAAGCTCATCCCGGTCAGCTCGAACACGTGCAGACCGATTCCTCACCGAACCAAGCCCAGCAAACGGTGCATGAGGCCATCTTGGCCCATGCCAGTGCATTTCGTGCCCAACTCCAAGAGCTTGAGGCAGAGCGAGACAAGGGGCTTTTGAGTGAGGAAGAATTTGCCAAACAGCACGATGAAATGGCCCGAAGGTTGCTCGAAGACACACAGGCTTTGAAGCTCAAGGGTGCCAACACTTCATTACCCGGCAATGATTCAGTTGTGTCTCACCATGTGAGAGAGGAAAGCTCTCCAAGCTCCAAACTCAAGCGAGTCTTTGTGTGGGTTGGTCAGGGCTCAAACTTGGCTACCTCTTTAGGGCTTGTGTTTTTGGTGGGAGCTTTTGGTCTTTACGCATGGCTAGGTCAGCCCAAAGCGCTTGATCCCATGAGTGCACAAACTCAAACCTTTGATGAAAGCTCTCATGCGCAAAGCCCCCAAGAGCTCAAAGAGATGGTCGATGACATTCAAAGCAAGCTCAAAAAAGACCCCAACTCATGGGAGGCTTGGTTGATGTTGGCGCGCGTGCAAAGAACAAGAGAGGACTACGAGGCCTCGAATCTGGCCTTTCAAAAGGCTTTGTCTTTGAGTGAAAACGATGACATTCAGATCGAACGCGCTGAGGTGTTAGCGCTCAAGAACCATGGTAGTTTTGAGGGCGAGGCGCAAGACATCATTGATAAAGTTCTCAAAGCCAACCCCGATCAGCCCAACGCATTGCTCTTGGCGGGTAGTGCGGCTTTTTCCAGCGGTAACTTCAAACTCGCTCTCCAACACTGGAGTCGGGTGAGGGCTCAAGTCGATGAGAATTCCGAAGAGGCTCAAAGCTTGGATCAAGTCATTCACATGGCACAACAAAAGTTGGGGCTCAAAGTGGCCGAGCCCAAAGCCTCTGCTCCCAGCCCCAAAGCTTCATCCAACTCGATGGGCGTACAAGGGCGCGTGAGCATTGCTCAAGCCCTCATGCAGCAAGTATCCCCAAGTGATACGGTCTTCATCTATGCCAACGACCCTAAAGGCTCACGCATGCCTTTGGCCATCATGAAAGTGCAAGTCAAAGACCTGCCCATGGCGTTCAATTTGAACGACGACTTGGCCATGTCGCCTGCACAGCGCATCTCTCAGTATCCCAAAGTCTTGGTTCATGCGCGTGTTTCAAAATCAGGGCAAGCCATGCCTCAGCCAGGTGACTTTGGAGTCACGGTTGGACCAGTTGATTTGGGTGCCAAGGGCGTTGAGCTCAAAATTGAAGGACTCAACAAGCCTTGATCACAAGGCTTCTCTCAAAAAAAAGAGCATGGTGCCGCGGTTGTGCCCATGCTCTTTTGAGATTCAAACCCGAAGGGGGAGGGGTTTGAAGATCAGTTTTCTCTAGCTCATCAAAAACCCATGCATCCTGGCAAAGTGCAAGGTCTGGGTGCGGCTCTTGACGTTGAGTCTTCTAAAGAGGCGCCACAGGTGGACTTTAACGGTGTGCTCGCTGATGTTGAGCTCAAGCGCAATGTCTCGGTTGGAGAGGCCTCTATCGAGCATCAAAATGAGTTGCTTTTGTCTCTTGCTGAGCTTGGTCTCGCTCCCCGCTGTAGAGGCCACCTCTTCGTCGTCCTCTTCTGCGGTTTTTTCTTCGTGAAAGAGTCCTCCAATGGCAGCCGAGATGTCACTGGCTTGGGTGGATTTTTCGATGTACAAATCTGCTCCAGCCTCTAGACAGGTCTCCTCCGCTTCGCCCGATGGCATGGCCGATATCACGACCAAGGGCACTTCGCTGTACATGGCCTTGATGTCAGAGATTGCAGAGACCCCTTTTACACCTGGCAACAACAAATCGAGCACGAACAAATCGGGTGCTCCGTTTTTGATGATGGCCGCTTGCAGCTCGGAGAGCTTTTCCAACTCCACAACTTTGGACGCGGGTTTGATGCGTCTGAGCAGCATCCCTAGCGCTTGTCTAACCAAGGGGTGATCATCAATGACATACAAACTCATGATTTTCTTCCTGTTCAATAGTTAAGGCCCATGGCCTGACGTACATCCCGCATGGTCTCCTTGGCGCAGATGCGGGCACGCTCAGTGCCAGCGTCCACGATTTCGCGAACCAATTTGGGGTTGGAGACATAGGGTTGCGCACGCTCGAGCATGGGCTGCTGTTCAGCCAAAATTGCATCGATCACGGGTTGCTTGCATTCCAAGCAACCGATAGAGGCACTGGTGCAACCGCCTTGAACCCACGCTTGGGTGGGTGCATCTGAATAGATTTGATGGAACTGCCAAACCGTGCAACGCTTTGGGTCACCGGAGTCGGTGCGCTTGACGCGAGCAGGATCGGTGGGCATTTTTTTGATCTTGGATTCAAGTGTTTCTTTGCTCTCTCGCATCGCAATGGAGTTGTTGTAGCTTTTGCTCATCTTGGCGCCATCCAAGCCCGGCAATTTGCTGTCCTTGGTGAGGAGCACTTGGGGTTCGACCAAAATGCTGGATCCAGTGCCTTTGAAGTAACCTTCGAGACGCTCTTTGTCATGGGCGTCCAAAAGGGGAGAGGACTGCACAAAGCCCAATGCGCCTGTGAGGGACGCCTCGTCCCCGGTTTCTTGAAATTTCTTTCTCGACTTCTCAAATCGTTTGACTTGATCGCTTGGCAGTTTGGCAAAGGTTTGAGCCAACTTTTCCTCAAAATTCACCTCTCGGCCGTACAAGTGGTTAAAGCGTCTGGCGGCTTCTCGTGTGAGCTCTACGTGTGAGGATTGGTCCTCCCCAACTGGCACGTACTTGGCCTTGTACATCAAAATGTCTGCTGCTTGTAAAAGGGGATAGCCCAAAAAGCCATAGGTTGAGAGATCTTTGTCTTTGAGTTTTTCTTGTTGGTCTTTGTAGGTGGGAACACGCTCCAACCAACCTATGGGTGTGCCCATGGCCAAAAGGGTGAAGAGTTCGGCATGTTCTGGCAAGCGACTTTGCAGAAAAATCGTGCACTGATTGGGATCAAGGCCAGCGGCCAACCAATCGATCACCATTTCATAGACATTTTTCTCGATGATCTCACGGCTCTCGTAGTGGGTGGTGAGTGCGTGCCAATCGGCGACAAAATAAAAGCAATCCATGCGGGACTGCAAATCAACCCAGTTCTTAAGGGCCCCGTGGTAGTGTCCAAGGTGCAACGCCCCAGTGGGGCGCATGCCAGATAAAACGCGTTCTCTCATATCGTACTTTGTATCATCGAATCAAGGGGACTCAAGACCCAGTCGATCAAGGCGTAGGTCAAAGTCATCAAAGGTTGCATCCAAACGGTGTTCAAGGCGCCAATCATGACCATGAACATCACAATGAAAAATCCGTAGGGCTCAATCCTTGAAAAAGACATCGCGGCCTTCCAAGGCAATAACCCTACCACTATGCGTCCACCGTCCAAGGGCGGGATGGGAAAGAGGTTGAAGGCAAACATCACCACATTGACCTTGACACCGCCTTGGGCCATGGCCAAGAAAAATCGTTCCTGAACATTCAATCCAGTCAATGCAAAGAGCACCAACCCCCAAATCAGGGCTTGGAGTAAATTGATGGCGGGACCCGCCAAGGCGACCCAGACCATGTCTTTTTTGGGGTTCCTCAAGTTGCCAAAACGCACGGGGACTGGTTTGGCGTAACCAAAGAGCATGGCACCAGAGGTTGCGAAATAAAGCACCAAAGGCATCAAAATGGTGCCCACCATGTCAATGTGGTTCATGGGGTTCAGGGTCACGCGACCCATCATGCGAGCCGTGCCGTCTCCAAAGTAATTGGCCACATAGCCGTGTGCCGCTTCGTGCAATGTGATTGCAAACAAAACGGGCAGCGCAAAGATCAAAACGGTTTGGATGAGGTGATTGGATTCCACCCCCTCATTGTGACATCCTTCGACTCGATTTGTAGCTAAAAGTTACGCTTATCTTGTCAAATTTGAGACAAATTAAGCCTTTTTGGGACTTTTTTCAATCAATTTTCTGCGACCGATATCCCTAAAATTGACAGGGATCCGGCGCCTTGGCGGATCAAAACCGGATCCAAGCCGTGGTTCATGGGGGTCAGATCCAAGACCGTGGTTTGGGTCATGGGGGTGGGGCCTGCATCAATCACACCTGCAATTTGGTGCTCGAGTTGAGTGCGAATCTCCTCTGGGTCATTGAGGGCGCCTTGCTCTCCTAAGACCAAAGTGGTCCCCAAGAGCGCGCTTCCATGGATGGCAATCAACATTTGCAAGCTCACATGATCGGGGACTCTGAGACCGATGGTCTTTCTTTGCGGGTGGCTCACCCGCTTGGGGACTTCTTTGGTGGCCTCGAGTATGAAGGTGAAGGGGCCTGGTGTCGCACTCTTTAAAAGCCTGAACTGCTTGTTGTCGACCTTGGCATAGTTTGACAAGGTGGCCAAATCAGGACACATCAAACTGAGCAAGTGTTTTTCATCAATCCCTTTGACACGCCGCATGGCTTGCACGGCCTGGGTGTCATCGATTTGGCACACCAGTGCGTAACTCGAGTCGGTGGGCACGGCAAGTACTCCGCCCTTGGCTAGCAATTGCGAGGCTTGTTTGAGCAGTCGCTCTTGCGGGTTGCTGGGATGAACTTGAAAATATTGAGCCATTGAGTTTCAGATGCAAAAGGGAGGGGCCCAGGCAGAGGACGACCCATCCAGAACTAAATTTAGTGCTCTTGGGGTGAGCTTGTCCTCAGGGCTTGACGTTCTCATCCAACCAGTCGCTGAGCCAAGTAGCAATTTTCAAGCTGTGTTTGTCTTGCATGAGCATGTGGGAGGCACCAGGAAAGCCCACATTGTTGAGCTCAACCAATTGAGCGTGACCACCAGCTTGGTTGGCCGCCGCCACAAACGCTCTACAAAGTTTCAAGCGCGGCGCCCACCGAGGCGACTGCTCCACGTAGTCACCCCAAACCACCAAGATGGGCATCTGGATGTAGGGTTTCATGTCGGATTGAGGATCGGGACAAGCACCAGGTTCAACCGCCACAATGCCTTTGATGCCATTGGTGCTCAAAGCCGCTGTTTGGAAGGGAAAAATGCCCGATTGAGAATGGCTCATGAGCACTGCGCCATTGAGTTTTTGGGCCAACTCAGACAAGGCGGGTACGGTTGGATTCGGAGTGGGCAGGGCGTTGAGCCAGTCTGGCACCATTTGTTTGAAGAACTCTTCCTGAGCTTCAAGGGGAAACTGCATGCCTTTGAAGACCTCTGGGTATTTGGGACCAAAGCGGAAGATGGCCCAAGCACCCTCTTGCGAGGCACCAAACACTTGGGGCAATGCACTGGGTTGGGCCTTGCCAGCTTTGACCTCTACGATGCCAGAGGGGTTGGCAGCCGAGCGCCCTCTGGAGACTTGATCAATGACGTAAGTGGGGTAGCCACGGCGCACGAAAAACTCATCCCATCCCATGCGTCCATCTGGCGTTGTCTCCCAAGTCTTGCCGGTCAGGCAGCACCCGTGGATGAGCACCAAGGGAGGTCTTTTTGGGCTTACGGGTGACTGGTAGTGAACGTACATTTGTTCGACGGCGATGGTCCCAGAAGGAGCATAGGCGGGTACCAATGACAAGTTGTTGGATTCGATGTTGTGACCGCCCACAAAGAAGCTGCCTTGTTTGCCGATCACCAAAGGAGTAGAAGGATCCACCGAACTTTGTGGGGTGAGATTGGTGCAAGACACGGCCAGACAAGACAACACCACTGCGAGGAGGAGAGGGAGATTTTTTTTCATAGAACTTTTTTCTTTGAACATGAAGCGAAGAACAATCAATAAAACCGAATCAAAAACGGACACCAAAATGCAGGCTTAACTCACACCGTTCTCTGTGTTGGGATGTGTGTGAGATGTGGAGTTTTGCATTGAAATCCATGCAGATGCAATGCCGCACAGCACGATCAGAGCAATCCCTAAGCAAGCAGTGCTGTCTGGCACGTGGGTGAAGACCAACCAACCAAAGAGGGTGGCAAAGGCAATGGAGCTATAGAGGAAAGGTGTGATGAGGGAGGCTTTTGTGCTTTGGAAAGCCAAGATGAGTAAAAAGTGACCAGTTGTGCCCGCTGAGCCCGCGAGGAGCATGAGCCACCAATAGTGAGAGTCAAATTGAGTTGACCACTCTTGACTCACCCAAAACGAAATCACCAATGCGCCAATGCAACCCGTGAAGAGATGCATTTTCATGGGGTCTTCGGTTTTTGTCATGTGGCTCGTGAGTGTTTGAAACAAAGCATAGGAAATGGCCATGCCCAAAGGATACAAGGCCGCTTGTGGCGTGATGTCTCCACCGGGTCTCACAATGAGCAAGGCGCCCATCAACCCCAAACCCACCAAGAGCCACCGCATGGGGGTGACATGCTCTTTCATAAAGATGCGTGCCAAGATCGTCACGATCAAGGGGGTCACCATCGCAATGGCAGTGAATTCAGCAACGGGCACTTGCTCCAAACTTTTGAAGCCCAAAAAGCTGCAAGACAAGAGCAAAAAGGCTCGCAAGACTTGCAATTTAAAAACTTGGGTTGAAAAAAGCTGCAACCCCTCTTTGGAGAGCATGAGTCCCGTCATGGCCAGTGCTTGGATCATGTACCTTGACCACAAGGCCATGACCAATGGAGTGCCCACCAAGATCAATTTATTGGTGGTGTCCATCACGGCAATGAACCCCATGGCAGCGATGCTGAGCAAAATGCCGTGGCTTGAGATGGAGTGCGATCTCACTGGATGCGGTGCTCTAAGAGCTCCCAAACGGGTTTGAGTTTGCCAGGCAACCAAGGCAGTGAACCCAAGTCAATGCGGCTTTCATTGGGGCTGTGAAAATCACTGCCTCTGGAGGCCGCGAAGTCAAACTCCAAGGCGACCTCGGCATATTTAACGTATTCATCTGGAGTGTGTGAGCCCGTTACGACCTCAATGCCTTGGCCGCCGTGGGCTTTGAACTCACTCATGAACGCGAATTCTTCGGTGGGTGTAAAGCCGTAGCGCCCAGGGTGGGCAATGATGGCCATGCCTTTGCAGGCGGTGATCCAGTGAACAGCGTCCTTGAGAGAGGCCCAACGGTGTTCGATGAAGCCGGGCTTGCCTTCGGTCAAATAGTTTCTGAAGACTTCATTGGTGTCGCTGCACACACCCGTTTCCACCAAATGTCTTGCAAAGTGGGTGCGACTGATGAGCTCAGGATTACCCGCAAATCCCAAGGCCCCTTCAAAGCAATTGGGAATGCCGACTTTGGCGAGTTGATCTGACATCTCGCGAGCTCTTTTTTCTCGACCGCCACGAGTGGCCAGCAAGCCCGATTGAATGAGGGGGTCTTCATCGTCAAAGCCCAAGCCCACAATGTGAACGGTTTTGTGTGCAAAGGTGACAGAGATTTCTACGCCAGTTAAGTAGGAAAGCCCCAAAGCCTTGGCGCTGGCTTTGGCCTCGGCTTGACCGCCCACCTCGTCGTGATCGGTGAGAGCCCACAACTCGACGCCATTTTTATGTGCTCTTTGTGCCAGTGCGATTGGCGTGAGGGTGCCATCTGACACCACGGAGTGACAGTGAAGGTCAACGTTGAGGAAAGATTTCACACCCTTATTGTAACTTTTAAGACCAATCTGTGTTGGCGCAACCAAGCTGCCGTCCCTTGAGGCTCATTTGGGACATTTAATGTTTAAAAATGGTTTTAACCACGTTGAGCGCTGTGCCGTACTTTTTAGGCTAAAGATTCGAGACAAATCGCTACTTGCAAGAATTGAGGCGGAGCGCTTGGTTCATTCAGGCTGCACTTCCTAAGGAGTCCAGCACTCGCTGGGTCTCACGCAAATCAAGGTGACTCAACTCTAGAGCCATCTGTCGCAAAATACATTGCTTGATGCTATATACACCTACATGCCAGATGCGCAGGTAAAGTTGGTTCATTGCGTTGGGAGTTGAGATCAAAGTCGGCCAGCTAGCCGAAGCGATGCACGTAGCGTTTCGTTGATTCGTGTTTGCCACCCATCACCACTTGCTCGTAAAGCAGCCAATACATCTGGGTCCAAACGAAGTTTGATTGGCTCTTTTGTTACCGCTGCCTTGGGGCGGCCACGGGCCTGAATCTTGTTCCCTTGATAGAGGTCGGCAGATTCAAAAAATTCGGCAGTCAATTCCGAAGCATCATCGGGATCACTCCAGGTAGTTGGCGTAGAGCGTTTTTTCGCGGTCATTTGCTTTCCTCATACTAATGATACGGCGCACCTCGCCGCGTGGTGTCCAGACCATCACAACCAGGCTGTCGTCCATCCAGCCGACTGTGATGAACCGGTCTTCCTCGTAGTCCATTCGTTTGTCTTGTCCCGTAAAGTGAATGCCATCAAAGATCTCAACCGCACGGGCGAAGTCCAAGCCACGTTATGGAAGCGTTTTGTTCCTTTTGGCTTCATTGAAATCGAGTTTCATTAATTATTGTACACCCAATAAGATTGATTGCCCACCTCGTATTCCTGGGATATCCTGCAAATCGACACCATTTTTGTATCCTTTTCGCCAGTGAGATTGGGTTGAGGCAGCCATCTGTCACCACGAAGTGAGAGTGAAGGCCAACGTTGAGGAAAGATTTCACACCCTTTTGAAGGCCAATCTGTGTTGGCGCATCCAAGCTCGTGTCCCTTGGGGCTCATTTGGGACATTTAATGTTTAAAAATGGTCTCAACCACGTTGAGTGCTGAGCCGTACTTTTTTAGGTTTTACAGGCGATGAAGAGTTTGATTTTTTCAACCCCTCTCCACTCATCGCACTCGAGTCGGTAGGCAAGTTGAGTGCGAGACGGTAGAGGCTCGGTGTTACCAAACCAAATGCCAGCGACCTCCTTTTGGTGTAATTTCAACTTAACCGATAGGTGCTTTTCTCCGACCACCCTTTGCTCCAAGACTTCAAATTCGTTGACAAACAAAGGGTGTGCAAATCCTTGGCCCCAAACATGGGACTTGAGTTCATGGGCCACGTCCAGGCTCAATTCATTGGCATGAAGTGGACCATCGGTGAGCAACTCTTGGGTGAGCATTTCACTCGAGAGTAGGGTGAGGGCCACCTCTTGAAAGGCTTCTTCAAAAAGGGGCAAATGATCTTCTTCAATGGTGCAACCTGCAGCCATGGCGTGACCCCCAAATTGGGTGATGAGTTGCGGGTAGCGTTTGCTCATCACATCTAGAGCATCTCTCAAATGAAAGCCTGCAATGGATCGACCCGAACCTTTTAAGAGATGCTCCTTGCCTGGGGCTTGGCTCATGGCAAAGACAAAGGTTGGTCGGTGGTAGAGCTCTTTCATGCGAGAGGCCACAATGCCCACCACACCTTCGTGGAAATCGGGGTCAAAGAGGCAAAGTGCACTGGGTAAATGATCTGGGTCATCGATCAAGGATTGGGCCAATTCGAGGGCTTGCTCGGTCATCTCTGATTCGATGTCTTTTCTGGACTGGTTGATCTCATTGAGCTGTTCGGCCAAAGCGCGGGCTTTTCTGGGGTCTGTGCTTCTCAAACATTCAATGCCAAGCGTCATGTCCGATAGCCTGCCAGCCGCATTGATGCGTGGCGCCAATGCAAAGCCCAAATCTTGGGCGCTCATTTGCCTGTGATCTTTGCCTGCGACTTCAATCAAGGATGCAAGCCCTGGGGTGAGTTGGCCTCTTTTAATGCGTTCAAGTCCTTGGTGCACCAACCTGCGGTTGTTGGCGTCCAGGCTCACCACATCGGCCACGGTGCCCAAAGCCACCAAGGGTAGTAAACCATCGAGCTTGGGCTCGGGTCTTTGTGCGTTGAAAAATCCCCTCTCCCTCAGTTGTGCGCGTGTCGCCAAGAGGACGTAGAACATCACGCCCACACCGGCCAAATTTTTACTGGGAAAGCTACAACCCTTTTGATTGGGGTTGACGATCACATCGGCATTTGGGGTGACGCTTGCCGGTAAGTGGTGATCGGTGATGATCACTTGGAGGCCCAGCTCTTTGGCCACTTGCACACCTTCTACACTTGCGATTCCATTGTCAACAGTGAGGAGCCAATGGGCTCCGGTGGTTTGAACCTTGCGCGCCAGGTTGGGCGTCAATCCATACCCATCGAGCATTCGATCGGGTACGATGAATTGCGTATTTTTGGCTCCCATCATTTCGAGCCCCAAGAGCGCCACAGCGCAAGCTGTGGCGCCATCGCAATCGTAATCGGCAACGATGCAAATACCGCTTTGCGACTCAATGGCTTGGGCCAAATGCATGCCCGCTTCAACGCAACCCAGCATTTCTTGGGGCGCAATCAATTTACCCAAAGACATGTCAAGCTCGCTTGAGTCAAGAACGTTCCTGTTTGCGAACAATCTGCTCATTAAAGGTGAGAAGCCTTGGCTTTGCAGGGCTTGCGTCGATTGTGGGGTGTGAGAGCGGGATTTAATTTTCATGAAAAACCGATGAAAGTGGAGAACGTGAAAAAACGCTTGCTTTGAGTGTCAAGAGCATTCCTGCCAAGCCATGTTTGGGTCGATTACCCCAGACCTTTGTACTGTGAGAACCACAAAAAATCAAACGCTCAAACCCACCTGTGTTGAGTTCAGCAAAAAGGTCTGCGTCCATGCGCTCCAGGGTTTGCGCCCAATCCCTCCAGTCTCCTTGGTTTCTTGCAGCATTTAAATGTTCACTGATCCAAATTGAGTTGGTGCTTGAGCTCTCAAGTTGAGTTGGCTGCGGCGTCCTTGAGAGCCAATGTACTTGGGCGGCGTCCAAGTATGAGGTGCCTGTGTCGCTGAACCAAATGGAATTCAAGGGTGCGATTCTGCCTTGATTGATCGGGTGTTGGTAGAGGAGCATTTGCACCTCACTTTGGAGTCTTTTGAGGGACTGACTCTGGTGCGTGCGCTCTTTGGGAAACGCAAAGGTGTTGCCCACCAACCATGGCTCCACTTCTTGGCCCATTGCGCGCGAAAGATTGGCCGTGGGTAGAGCTTGAAAGAGTTCAGATTTGGCCAGCCAAACTCCAGGCATGTGTTTAAAGAGAGAAATGCCCACTTGGGCAAAAAAAGGCGATAGCTCTTCTCTCAGCATTTCGCTTCCTTGCTCATCCAAGGGCTCTGAACGGAGCATGAAAACTTGCCCTGAGTTCACGTGCCAGTGGCAAAGGCTGATGAGCGCCCAACCCTCTAAGGCGGACGCTTGAGCGGTTTCCTTCGGTAAGGATCGAAGTGCCAAAGCATGTGCATGTCCGCTAAAACCAGAGGAGATTTGGGTTGCGTGACTTGAGTCTGCAAGGCAGAGTCGAATCCCCTCTTCAAGAGGGGTGTTCAAGCTCTCCTCGCTCAAAGTTGTGCCTTCAAGGGCTTGGGCTTTTGAGAGCCAAGCTTTGAGTTTGGGTGTTCTCAAGTTTTCTATGATTTCTCGCAAATTTGAGGACTGAGCGCCTCCAAGAGTGGCCTCTTCGTGGGGAATCAAGGCTGCGTCAACGATCAGGGATTTCATGCGGTGAGGTAGGTGAGGGGTGGTAGGTTCAGGTGAACACACGAAAAAATACGTCGGGCTCTGGACCCTCATTGTGTACGATGCCACAATACAGGCCATGACCATTTTCGAAAAACCCTCAATTCCCTTTGAATTTAAATTGGGGTGGCGCTACACCCGGGCCAAAAAAGATTCCCGTAAAAACCACTTCATCTCCTTCATCTCGGCCGTTTCGATGTTGGGGATTGCTTTGGGCGTTGCCGCTTTGATCATTGTGCTGAGCGTGATGAATGGTTTCCAAAAAGAGGTGAGAGACCGAATGTTGGCCGTTGTCTCTCACGTGGAGGTGGTGCCAAGCGCAGGCGGGGAACTCTTGGATTGGCATGCTTTGGGAGAGAGGACACTCAAGCATTCTGGCGTCTTGGCCTACGCGCCCTACGTGGCTGAACAAGCGCTTTTGGTCAAAGGGGATTTGATGCGAGGCTCCCTGGTGCGAGGAATCGATCCAAGCCTTGAAGGGGGTGTGGCTGAATTTGCAACGCAGTTGCCACAGAGCTTGAAAGATGCTTTGCAACCTGGTCGTTATGGGGTGATTTTGGGCGATGAAATGGCTCAGGCCATGGGTGTGAGTGAAGGCGACGCCTTGGTGCTGGTGGCCCCCAGCGGTGAGTTAACACCCGCGGGCGTTTTGCCCAGAATGAAGCAATTGCGCGTTCTGGGTCTCTTTCATTCAGGTCATTACGAATTTGATGCTTCATTGGTGCTCTTGAACATGGAGGACGCTGAGCATCTCTTTCGGCTGAGTGGTCCCACTGGACTGAGACTCAAGGTGCAAGAGCCTCAGAGCGCCAAAGCCTTGGCCGAGGAGCTTCAAGGTGACTTGGGAGTTGATTTTTTTGTAAGCGACTGGACTCGTCAAAACAAGACTTGGTTTGCAGCCGTTCAGGTTGAAAAGAGGATGATGTTCATCATCCTTACCTTGATCGTTGCCGTTGCTGCATTCAACTTGGTGAGCACCTTGGTGATGACGGTGACCGATAAATTGGCTGACATTGCCATCCTTCGCACCTTGGGAGCAAGTCCATCATCCATCATGTCGATCTTTATGATCCAAGGCTCATTGGTCGGTGTCGTGGGCACGCTCAGTGGCTTGGCATTGGGTGTCTTGGTGGCCTTTAACATTGATGTGATTGTGCCCTTCATCGAGCATTTGTTGGGCACGAGGTTCTTGCCCAAAGACATTTACTTCATCTCCAGCATGCCCAGTGATCCCAGGGCCAGTGACATCGTGCCGATTGTGGTGATCTCTTTGGTGTTGTCACTCTTGGCGACCCTTTACCCGAGTTGGCGAGCCAGCCGAGTCAAACCCGCAGAGGCCTTGAGGTATGAGTGAATTTTCTGTGAACGCTAACCTGTGGAATTCTCAAAGAGACCCTGTCTTGGTCGCTCAAGGGGTGTGCAAGCGTTTTGAGCAAGGCCCTTTGAGAGTGGATGTGTTGGCGGGCGTGGATTTGAGCCTCTCAGCAGGTCAAAGCTTGGCCATTGTGGGGGCCTCGGGGTCGGGGAAAAGCACTTTGCTCCACATCCTTGGAGGGCTTGAGAGCGCAACTGCTGGTCAGGTGAAGTTGATGGGACATGATTTAAGCCATCAAAGCACGACGCAACTGGGGCGGTTGAGAAATCAGCATTTGGGTTTTGTCTACCAATTTCACCATCTCTTGCCCGAGTTCAGTGCTTGGGAAAATGTCGCAATGCCACTTTGGCTCAGAAGGGGTGATCCAATCGAGAGCCAGTCCAAAGCGCTTCATCTCTTGAAACGTTTGGGGCTAGAGCACCGAGCCGAACATCGCCCCTCAGAGCTCTCAGGAGGTGAGAGACAGCGCGTTGCAATGGCTCGCGCTTTGGTGACTCAGCCAGCTTGTGTATTGGCCGATGAGCCCACTGGAAATTTGGACCGTGCAACTGCCAAAGAAGTCTTTAACTTGATGCTCGAATTCACCAAAAGTTTCAACACCTCTTTCATCGTGGTGACCCATGATCATGAGTTGGCTCGCATGTGTGAGAGAACCTTGTATTTGAAAAACGGCCAACTCAACACAAGTCAAACATGACCTGGGGGGCTGCAGATGGTCATGGGTTGGATTGATTCGCATGTGCACTTGGATGCACTAGAGTACGCCTCAGATGTGAGCGAAGTCAGAGCACAAGCGAGAGCCCTGGGTGTTTCTCATTGCGTGATTCCAAGCGTGGACAAAAACAATTTTGAGTCTGTTCGCCGCTTGGCCCATCTCTTTGGCGACTTTTACGCTTTGGGCATACACCCGATGTACACCCCGCATTCAAAGGACGAAGACTTGGTCCTCTTGGAGCGCTTGATTGAGCAAGCACGAGGACCACAAGCGGACGAAAGACTTTTGGCGGTGGGTGAGATAGGGTTGGATGGTTTTATTGAAAACTTAGATTTCTCAAAGCAGCAGCATTTTTATACTGAGCAACTCAAAATCGCCAAACGCCATGACTTGCCATTGATCCTTCATGTGCGCAAATCGGCGGATGCATTGCTCAAGGAGCTTCGCCGCTTGGGCTCAAAGGGTGGCATTGCACATGCCTTTAATGGCAGTTTGCAGCAAGCCCGGGCCTTCATCGATCTGGGCTTTTGTTTGGGCTTTGGAGGTGCTGTGACCTTTGAGCGAGCAAACCATTTGCGCAGCTTGCTCAAAGCACTTCCCAAGAGTGCCATCGTGCTTGAAACCGATGGACCCGATATACCTCCCCATTGGCTTTATGTCACTGCACAAGAGCGAGCCAATGGACAACCGCAAAATAGAAATGATCCCTCCCAGGTGCCACGAATCGCAAGTGTGGTGAGCGACCTCATGGATGTGGGTCTTGACGAGTTGCGAGCCATCACAAGCGAGAATGTGTCACGCGTGCTACGCATGCCCCCCTTCATAGAAAGTCAGTCATGAAAGCCAAGTCCTCAAGCCCTCAAGGCCTGCCGAGTGTGAACACCTCTGAGTTCGATGGTGTGAGATACCTGCACTTGGGTAGCGAGTGGGTGCAAGGATCCATGAAAATAGACAAGCCCTATGAAATCGATTTGGAGTATGTGCAACGCATGATGGCTTGGTTGCTGTTCATGGAGCCTCAAAGCATTCCTGATAAACATGCCATGCAGTTGGGGCTTGGATCTGGGGCGCTCACCAAATTTTGCAACAAGAGGATGGGGCTTCAAACGACTGCCATAGAGCTCAATCCACAAGTCGTTGCCGCATGTCGCTTGTGGTTCAAACTACCCAAGGACTCCAGCACTTTGTCTGTGATCTTGGCCGACGCACAAGAGGTGGTGAGCCATGATCATTGGAGAGGTCAAATCGATGCGTTGCAAGTCGATTTGTATGACCAAGAGGCGGCGGCTCCTGTTTTGGATTCAGAGGGTTTTTACAAAGGTTGCCAAAGCTTACTGACCCCTGAGGGTGTGATGACGGTGAATTTGTTTGGCAAGAATAGCCAGTTTGAAGCGAGCCTTGAAAAAATCAAGTCAGCTTTCCCAAAAGGCGTGGTGTGGTGTTTCAAGCCCACCAAGGAGGGCAACACGGTGGTGCTCGCTCAGAACCACTCAGTCACTCTTTCTAGAGAGGAGTTGGAGTCAAGAGCTGATCACATTTATAAGCAATGGGGTTTGCCTGCGAAAAAATGGCTAAAAGTCCTCAATCCCTCGAGCTAAATGGAAACCCTAGGTTTTGAAATATGCTACATAATGCGAGGGTAATTCAAAGCCCGCTTAGGGTTTTCCATAGGTGCGGATTGTGAGCGATGGCTCACAATTCGCCATCCCAATGATTTGTCTAGGAGAAGCGTAGTGAATATCAAGAGTCGCAAGGACTTTTACTCAGGACTGATGTTCCTGATTGTGGGCGGTGCTTTTGCATTTGGCGCCACCTCATACACCATCGGTACCAGTGCTCGCATGGGCCCCGGTTACTTTCCCATGCTCTTGGGCGTGCTCATGGCCATTTTGGGTGCGGTGGTGTTGGTGCTCTCTTTGATTGTGGAGACTCCGGACGGAGACCACGTGGGTAAATTTGCTTGGAAGCCCATCGTTTTTGTGTTGGGTGCCAATTTGGCTTTTGGTGTTTTGCTTTGCGGTTTGCCAAGCATTGGTTTGCCTCCCATGGGTTTGATCGCTGCCATTTTTGCGCTCACCATTTTGGCCAGTGCCGCAGGAGACGAGTTCAAGTGGAACGAAGTTCTTATTTTGTCCGTCATCTTGTCGGTCATGAGTTACTTGGCATTCATCGTTTTGCTGCAATTGCAAATGCCCGTGTGGCCAACGTTTATCACAGGTTAAGGAGCTCTCACAATGGATTTATTTTCTAACCTGGCGCTTGGATTTGGCGTTGCGGTCACCCCCATCAACTTGGTTTACGCCTTTGTGGGTTGTCTTCTGGGCACCTTGATTGGTGTGTTGCCTGGCATTGGCCCAGTGGCGACCATCGCGATGCTCTTGCCTGCTACTTATGCACTCCCACCTGTGTCAGCATTGATCATGTTGGCTGGTATTTATTACGGTGCTCAATACGGTGGTTCTACCACAGCGATTTTGGTGAACTTGCCTGGCGAGGCCTCATCGGTTGTGACGACCATTGACGGCTACCAAATGGCCAGAAGAGGTCGTGCGGGCCCTGCCCTTGCCGCTGCTGGCTTGGGTTCCTTCTTTGCCGGTTGTGTGGGTACTTTGGTGTTGGCCGCTTTTGCGCCTCCCTTGACCGAACTGGCTTTCAAATTTGGCCCTGCTGAGTATTTCTCGCTCATGATCTTGGGCTTGATCGGCGCTGTGGTATTGGCCTCTGGTTCTTTGATCAAGGCGATCGCCATGATCATTTTGGGCTTGCTCTTGGGGTTGATTGGAACAGACGTGAACTCGGGTGTTGCGCGTTACAGCTTTGATATCCCTGAACTCACCGACGGTGTAGGTTTTGTGGTGATTGCGATGGGTATCTTTGGATACGGCGAGATCATCAGCAACCTCTCACGTCCTGAGGATGAGAGAGAGGTCTTCACCGCCAAGGTCACTGGACTCTTCCCCACCAAGGAAGACTTCAGGAACATGATTCCTGCGGTTTTGCGTGGTACCGCTTTGGGTGCCATCTTGGGTGTGCTCCCCGGTGG
>Ga0164297_10000996_pt1 | contig 31803 bp, 26 predicted proteins | sample GEODES058metaG_FD_113539 | JGI IMG/M metagenome (GOLD analysis project Ga0164297, IMG submission 113539) | Dystrophic lake water microbial communities from Trout Bog Lake, Wisconsin, USA - GEODES058 metaG | ecosystem: Environmental > Aquatic > Freshwater > Lake | place: USA: Trout Bog Lake... | reverse complement strand
TTTGCTTTTCATTTTCAGCATACCAATTTTATGATGTACCTGCTCATCAGTAATTCTGAAATTATTGGCGTACTGGTAACTTCTGATCTGTTAAACGAAGCAGCTATACCAAATGTGCAACCAAGCATTACTTATTTCAGGCCACTTTTTGTTTCTATTCTTCAAAGCGATCGGTTTATTAAAAATGCAAATGATGCAGTTAGAAAATTAGCAGTGAGCAAAGATGAACTGCAATCGTTGGTTACATCATTAGATGATATTATTTTGGAAGTAAACACCTGTTGCGAGATTGTGAATATATGGAGCAATGAAAAAGCAACACTCTCTTTACCAAAAGAAATTATGAAGGGGAAAAAGATCAGGGAAATAAAAGGTGACCATTTGGGAGAATTATTTGAAGAAACAGTACAAAAAGTATTGGCTACAGAATCTTCTCATTTCATTGAATATGCTGATTCATTTGGAGGGGTGATGAATTGGCATTCTGCAAAAATGAACCTCGTACGAATGTTCAACGGCGAAAAAAGAGTGTCTATTTTAATTGCCGATATCACACAACAGAAAACGGCGGAATCTGCAGTTGAAGAAGCATTGAAAAAAGAGAAAGAACTGAATGAGATGAAATCAAAAATGATCACCAGTGTTTCACATGAATTCAGAACACCCCTGGCTACTATTGTCAGCAGCACAGAATTATTAGAAATGAATATCAAAAAGAATTATGCGCAAATAGGAGAAAGGGCCGCTGAATTATTTTCTAATATTTATGAAGAGGTGGAAAGGTTATCTGACATGATGCGTAATTTTTTGGTGATGGGAAGATTTGAAGAAAATCAAATGCCTTTTCGCCCGAAAGAAACAGATGTGGCAGCATTGGTAAAACAAATTATCCGTTCAAGATTTCATGTGAAATACGGAGAAGAAAAAGTACAGTTACAAATTAATCATACACCGCGTACCGCAGAAATAGACCCGAGTTTATTCTGGCATATCATTACCAATCTGGTTTCTAACGCCATTAAATATTCTGCTGCAGAAAAAAAAGTTACAGTAGAATTGGATTTTTTAGAAGAAGAATTTTTGTTGAGTGTGAAAGACAATGGCATCGGTATCCCCCAAGATGACCTGGCAAATATTTTTCAATCATTTTATCGGGCAAGAAATTCGGATGAACATAGTGGTTATGGTTTAGGATTATCTATTGTAGATCGTTTTTTGAAAATGCACAAAGCAAAAATTGAAGTACAAAGTGAAGTGGGCAGGGGAAGCGAATTTATTATTCATTTTAAATATAATATCCTATGAACAAGACAAAACTGCTTTTAATTGATGACGAGAAACCGTTATTGCAAAACCTTAAACAGATTCTGGAGTTCCAAAACTTTGAAGTCATTACTGCAGGTAATGGATTAGAAGGTTTTGAACAATATGAGAAAGAAAAACCTGATTTGATTATCTGTGATATTATGATGCCTGATATGGATGGCTATGGTTTTATAAAAAAATTGCGGTTGAAAGGATACACTGATACTCCATTTATTTTTTTAACAGCCAAATCGGAGTATGATGATCTAAGAACAGGAATGAATATTGGCGCTGATGATTATTTGTTGAAACCGATTAAATCATCACAATTGTTAGAGGCCATTAATACAAGATTGATGCGTAAAAAGGAGATCAATAAAAAAGTAGCATTACAATTAAATAATATTTCCCATGGATTTCAATTGGTAACAGATAAAGAGTTCTTTGCTGCCATTAATGATATTATTGGTTACCTGCAATTGCTGAAACAAAAAAATAATCAGAAAGATGAGCGCTTGATGGAAGAATATATTTATTATATTGAAAAATCTACTTCACGATTATTGAATTTATTAAATAAAGTAAAACACTGGCAGGAGCAGGAGTTTGCATTATCAGATTCATCCGGATCAGACAAGTCTTTTGCTCCTATACAAAAGGTGCTGACAAATATTGCTAAACTAACGGCATTGAAATATGACAGATCGGGTGACTTGATCTTAAATGTGAGTGAAGATGCACCCTTAGCCATTAGTGAAGAATTATTAGAAACATTATTGACCGAGTTATTAGACAATGCATTTAAGTTTTCTGAAAAGGGAAATCCCGTAGTGGTTGGTACCGATAGAGAAGGCGGGCAATATATGATACTGATTGCTGATTGCGGAAAAATTACTGATGCAGCGTCTTTAATATCTTTTAAACCTTTCCATAAAAACAACATTTTGCCGAATAATGATCCGGGTATTGGCTTAGGACTTACGATTGCTGACATGATTGTTAAGCGTGTAAATGGCTTACTTGTTTTTACTAATAATACACCTTGCGGAATTTTAGTGAGTGTCTCATTGCCCATTGCATCTTTAAGTTTTTCGGGCGATTTAAAAAAAGTTCATTCGCATAATGCCCATACATTGGTGTAAACAATTTATTTAGCTCAGCAGTTGAAAGATAATTTCCCTTTAACGAGATTATCTTTTTTTATGCTGATACTATAGCTTTATGGTATTTGTAATTATTTCAAGGTGCATTCTGATAGGACTGCTTCAATAAGTGCAGGTATTTTTTCAAATTCCATTGTTTTATCTACAAAATATTCGGCACCTAAGTCTTTACACATTTCTTTATAAAACTCGGCAGAATGGCTGCTTACCATAATAACTTTTATGCGAGGGAATTCCTGTTTAATGTCTTGTAATAATTCTATTCCGTTTTTATGTGGCATATTAATATCAAGCAACACCAATTCGGGTAGCATTAATCTAATTTTTTCCATAGCCACTTCTGCATTAAGCGCTGTTTCTATTGTTTGAATAAAAGTAACATCCGATAAAAGTTCTTTCATCTTTCGCAGAATGATTTCGGAATCGTCTACTAATAAAATATTGATTTGTTTTGCCATTGATAATTTTTAATCTGGATTTAAAATACGTTGTTTACATTTTTTTAAAGGCCTTTTACAAAAGGCCTTTGGGGGGGTCTTCATCCGGATAGTAATGCTTGTTTAAAAAAAACAATCATCAGGTTGCTGCAAATAGGTCACTTGAATAGGATATGGAACACTGATGCTGTGACCTGGGTATTGGATTTTAAAGCGGGCAGTCCTTTTTTTCAAAAACGAAATTTATTTATACAAATAAAATCAATAAGTTGAATATGAATAAAAATATTAGTAAACAAAGTAAAATCGTTCCTTATGTTTGTTTACTTATTACATTCTTACTATACCATTATTGCTTTACCAATTAACTTGCTATCGATAACCGTTCCTTCAATTTATAAACATTTGTTTCTTTTATTGTCGGTTTAAAATATTTCCTTCCCTGCATTATGGCTGATACTGCATAAGGCAATTGATATTGAAGCCCTGTCTTAGAAATATACCCCTGAAAATGAGAAAATTTAGATTGCATCCATGCTGCTTCTTCAATTGCTCCAATCAATAAAAGATTAACAGGTTGCATCTTTTCTTGTTCCTCTGCTAATTCAATGGCTGTCAATACCGGATTAGTATCACTGGTAATAATTAAATTCCAGCGCCTGCCTCTTTTCAGAGATTTAATAAGTGAATCAGTTCCGTTAACAGCTTCTTCCGTTACAACAGTGGGATAACTGATTGCTAATATTTTTTTAATGGCAGCGCACAGCAATTTATTTTCTTCTGCGATCAGGATCTTCATAAGAATTTATTTTAGGATACTGGATTTAAAAACGGGCCTTCGTTAATACAGATGTAAAAATAATTTGATTGCCGGTATTTGAAATAGTATTATTTGTGAAAAGTATGTAGTTGTTTTTACCACAAATATTCTATCACTTCAGTGTGCAATCGACAAATACAGCTCTTTATTTGTTAAAGTGAAATTTCTTTTTGTAATCAATAAATCCATCGCTGCAGGTAATTCATTCAATAATTCATCTTTTTCAATAAACCCTGCAATGTTTTTTGGTAAATAAGCAAACATTTTATGTTGTTTTAAAGCGTGAGTACTGATTAAAATAATTGGTATGCCTGTTTTTGTTTTTTCTAATTTAGCCGCTACTTCTATGCCGGTTAAAAATGGCATTGAAATATCAGAGATGATGATATCCCAATCATTTTGTTCCAATGCTTTTTGTAATAATTTTTCGCCGTTATTTGCTTCTTCAATGGCTGCAAAAGGGTAATTTTCTTTTACGATTCTTTTTAAAAGATTTCTCATAATGTTATGGTCGTCTGCGATCAGTATTTTCATAAAATCGATTTTAAGGGGTGTTATTATTTTTGTGTAAATGAAATTATTTTGTGATCACTGATTTTAATCTGTACACAGATTTTAATCCGCTGATATATAAATCAAATGCATTGGGATTGGTTGATGCGTTTGCAAATATTAAATTGATTGGTTTTGTATTTTCATCATTATCCTGATCGGATACTTCACCCAAACTTTTATTATTAGCAGATACAGTATTGGTATTGCTTTTTGTAAAAGTGAAGGAAAGCACTCTGAAATGTGTGGCCATCAGATACATATGAATAATGCAAATGGTATTATTGGGAGCTTTTGTGATAGAGAAAATTGTTTGACCGCTTCCTAATGCCTGCTGCCAGATAATTTTTCCTGATGGGATGTCTAATAAATACAATACATCATTGTATGTTCCTGCGATTGTATTTTTATCAAACAAAACAATTTGGCCGGGGGTGCTGTTAGGAAATATAATGCTATTGGTAATGGCATTGGAAGAAGGATTGAAAGTATAAATTTTACAGATATTGCTTGTGTTGGAAGAAGCTGCTATATATACGTTGTTGCTGTCAGCACTTAAACACATACTTGAAAATTGATACTGATTGAATTCAGTATTACTGAAATTTTTATAACTGTTATTATAGTAAGAACTGATTGCCAATGCTCTTCCCGAACTTGCAGTAATACGGTCATTATCTCCGCCTGCAACAATGAAATTATTGTTTGTATTGGCAATGCCGGAAATAAACATGGGCCCGCTAACACCTGCTGCATCAGCACCCTGAACCCTGCCTAATAATTGCGGATTGGTTTGTGTTTGCAAAGTTTGGACAGCGTAGTTCCCGATATTTGTACCATCTAATGTCCATGGCTGTGCAGTATTGAGTTGATATAAATTTCCGGACGGATACCCGCCAATATATAATTTATTACCGGTTGCATTGATGGCTGCACTGCCTGATACACTATAAATATCAATACCTGTATTACCCAATACATTCCAGTTTGATTGATCACTGTATGTTGCCATTAATGGATGCAAATTGGCAGAGAGATACAATTGATTATTAAACCAGGCACCTGCTCCGGTTGGATACACATCGCTACTGATATCAGAAATAGTTATTGAATTAGAAACATTGTTATTGGTAAAAGACAATTTCTTTGCGTAACTGTTCCATGAGATATTGAATGTATTGGCCTGTTCGAGTGTGTAAGGGGAATAATACAACTGATTAAACATTGGCCTGTTATTGGCACCCAATGAAACAGCATTGCCGTTTACTAAAGTGTAATGCGTATTGGTGTATTGTGCATCGGGTGCATTGGTAAATGTGTTTAGGGTAATCCTCGGAGTGGAACCTGTGCTGGAGAGAATTGTTTTCTTTGTTCCGGTGGTTCTGTCAATTGCATATAAATACCAATTGTTTTCTCCGCAAGATGCATAAGTATACCTGCTGTCTCCACTGATATAATCAACATACCTTGATTCATTATCTAAAGGTGCCTGATCTGTATAAAATTGATTATTGTAAGTATAACGGAAAGTCATTACCTGGCCGGATCCTCCGAATGAACCGCCATACAAAGCACTATCCGCACCAACATTTAATGAGTAGATATCCAAATAATTGCCACCATAATAAAATGGTTTTCCCAAATCTGAAGCAGTCTGTGTATTTGGGTCGTATTCAATCAAATGTCCGCCGCCACCATAACTTCCTTCTGTTGCAACGTATAATTTTTTATTCATCCCAAAAGTATAAGTAGAGATTCTGCCAACTGAATTACTCACAACAGCACCGGTTGATGGGTTTTTGATGGAAATGATTTTGTATGAATTGTTATCCATATTTACAGATACGAATCTGAAAGCATTTACGGGAGTATTGGCGTTTAGGATTCCATTATCAACCATTAATAATTCATGGCCGGAATTGGTATTTGGATGAAACACAATTAAAGGGGCTAAGCCCGGATTTAGCGGATTGATATTTGTTAAAACATTGCTTCCCTGAAATGGGGTACCGATATTTTCTGCGTTAGCAGAACCTATATTAGTACCGGCAGTTTGAGTAGCAGGATTATACAAATCATCTGCAATTTTAGAACAAGCACTTGCTGATATAAATAGGAGGATGATATAAATAAAACTGTTTTTCATACATCTGTTTAAATTGAACCGATTTGGATTTTACGCTCAAACGATAATTGCAGATAAAAATTTACTACTGCAGAAATATTAAAATGAATTGTTTAATTATTTACTGGCTACTGCATTTCTGTTATCTCTTTGCAAATACTTAGCATACACTAACATTTGCGGCTGATCATTGTTATTTAACGGTTCAATAGATAATGGATAATCTTTCCACCAACGACCGGCAGCCCAATAACAACCACCGATGTTATTTTGAATGATGTATTGTAAAAAATGATCCAATACCACTAACCATTTTTTGTTATTTTTAGGAATACCGAATTCACCAACAAACCCTTTTTTATTATTTGCATGTAACCAATCAATGAATGGCGCAATTCTTTCTACACCGGTCATTTCATTAGCACCGCTATTTTCATATGTTTGAACATAATGCCCTGAACGGTCTTCATCAAAATAACAATGTGCATTAAACATCATATTGTCAGCAGGGTCAACCAAATATTTTAATTTGTCGTTGTATTCAACCCAGGTTTCGGGCCCAGAATAATTATCACCATCTACTAAAATGGTATGTGCTCTGTCAACTTCTCTGATGCCCATTATAGCTTGTTGTGCAGCATCAAACCATGAATAATTTTCCATGTGATTGGGTTCACTCATAATGCTGAATGCAAAAATGTTTTTATAACCTTTTAAAGCATAAGCCAGGCTTTTCCAGGCCTGTCTGTAATGTGCAATTGAGACTTGAGGGCTGCCAATGATGTATTCAACATTATTAATTTTATAACGCGCAAAATTTTGCATCACTAATGTAACCATCACATTCCGCTTTGCACATTCTTCTATAAAAGTTTTAATCAAATTCAATTCTGCAGGATCTAAAGGCCCCCCTGGTTTTCTTTGTATTCTTTCCCATCTGAATGGCAGTTGAATAATTTCAGCACCTTTGGCTGAAAAATAATTGATCTCACTATTAACCGGGTAGGTATAATTTGTATTTAAAACCCCAGGAATATTATTTTCTCCAAATTCAGCACCACAAAGGGTTACACCAAATTTGGGCTGCATCAATTGAGCCTCTGTAAAAGAAACGGTTAGTACAAGTGCGATTAAAAGGGTAAGATGCTTTTTCATAAATATTGGTTTTATCGGATATTTTATTATTATGTAAAAATTTAATATGTTTTTACACATCATTACTGCTAATCATTTTCTGTGTTTTTTTAAAGCTGATTACAGGGCAGTTGTGAACTGCTTTCAGTAAGCTTCAGGCCATTAAGGATGCTTTGGAAAACGCCCAAAGAAACAGCAGGCCTTAATTCAACCTGAATTGAATTAAGCCTGCTGTTTCTTGCCTATGGTTAAATATTGTTGCAGTATTTAACCAATAGGCATTTTTCGCATCTTGTAAGCAGTGCTTTATATGCAGCTGCTTTTTTAACCATGGTGTGGATTGGTTTGTCATAGGTTTTTTTAATTAATGAAAACAAGATGTTGGATTATGGGCTTGAGGTGGTAGGCCTCTTTACAATTACAATATAAAGTTGGTTTAAAATTTCGGCGAGTGAAATAGTGTAAACTGTGAAAAATGAGTAGTGTATTGATTACAATGTGTAGTAAGATTGACTACATGCCAAATAAAAGTGTATAATAAAATTTAGTGCAGATGATGCTGCAACGCATATTTAATTAAGTCTGCATTGGAATGTAAGTGCATCTTTTCTAAAATCCTTGTTCTGTAAGTGCTAATGGTATTTACACTGAGCGAGAGTATATTGGCAGCTTCGGAGGTACTGTTACCTGCAGATATTAATTTAAAAACTTCCAATTCCCGGTCGGATAAATATTGGTGAGGCAATTTATCGGTGTCATCGCCATAAGCATACGCTAATAATTCTGCTATTTCAGCGGTAATATATTTTTTTCCTCCTAAAACACGTTCTATTGCTTTAACTAATTCCTCCGGTGCACTTTCTTTGGTAAGATAACCTGAAGCACCTGATTTAATGGTTTTTACAGCATATTGCTGCGGTGCATGCCCGCTTAATATTAACAATGGTGTTTTAGGTGCTAATTCTTTTATTTCTTTTACAATATCAGCACCTGATCTGCCCGGCATAGAAATATCTGAAATAATCACTGTCCATTCTTCTTTACCGGCTTTGTTCAATAATTCAAAGGCATCGGGTACTTCTGTAATTTGTGCAAGCGGATACGTTTCTGCCAGGATCATTCTTAATCCTTTTCTTACTACACTATGATCATCGGCTATTAAAATTTTCATGAAATAGGTTTTATCTTTTAACGAAAATTAATTTTTATTGAATGGCATCATTATTAAAGATGGATATCCACTTTTACAACAGTTCCTTTCCCAGGGCTGCTTTCAATGTTTATTTCACCATTTACCATCAGTGCTCTTTCTCGCATGCCTAATAATCCAAATGATTTTGTTTTGGCATTGGTATCAAATCCTTTTCCGTTATCTGTAATAATCATTGTTGCCACATTTGCTTTTCTGTATAAGGTACAGTTTACTGCTGTGGCTGCTGAATGGCGCATTATATTGGTTAATGATTCCTGACAAATTCTGAATAAAGTGGTTTTTACAGCAGTATTCAATCCCGCTTCCTGTAATTCATCATTTAATACGCAGTTAATATTTGTTCTTTTTTCAAACTCTTTTAATTGCCATTCAATGGCTGCGCCCAATCCAAGGTCATCCAATACACTCGGCCTTAATTCCTGTGCAATTTTTCTGATGGTTTTCATAACCAGGTCGAGCATTTCAATCATTTCAGCCACTCTGTTCTGCGCATCCATATTTTCATTGCTTATTTTTCTTTTTAGCCACGACATATCTAATTTTAATGCGGTAACTGTTTGCCCCAATTCGTCGTGGATTTCTCTGGCTATATTTTTTCTTTCTTCTTCTCTTGAATTTTGAATTTGTGCAGACAACTTTCTTAACCGATAGTTCATTCTGATTAATTCTTCCTGTGCATTTTTTTCATCGGTTACATCTCTTATAAAAATAGAAATACCTTTTTGTGAAGGATATATTTTATTTCTGTACCAACGGTTTAATTCTTTAAAATAATCTTCGAACTGTAAAGCTTCCTGTTCTTGCATGGCCTTATGATAGGCCTGGTAAAAAGTTTGCTCTTTTGAATCGGGAAACTCTTCCCATATATTTTTCCCGATTAATGAACCGGAAGTTTTTCCTAAAATTTCTCCGGCAGATGCATTTACATAAGTAAAATTCCAATGCTTATCCAATGCAATAAAACCATCATTTACCCTTTCAAACACTTCTACCAATTCTGCAGTTTTTTCTTTTACCTTAAGGGTAAGTTCATTATTAAACTGCTGTAACTGCGCTTCCATCTTTTTTCTTTCGGTGATGTCGATGATCAATATAGAAAAATCTTTTTGCTGTGTTTTATTACTGAATAAAATGGTAGCGGATAAAAGAACATGTATTGTTTCTCCGCTCTTTTTTTTGTGCACACGTTCACCACTCCAATAACCGCCAATCGGGTAGTCTTTAATGTAATCTGTAATTGCAAATGTTTGTTGCGGATCGGTTGCTAAAAAAAAAGATTCATTTTTACCCATTGCTTCTGCTGCGCTATACCCGTACAGCCTTTCTGCGCCTTTGTTCCAGCCGGTAATATTGGCTTTTTCGTTTATAGAAATAATAGCATCCTGTGATTGTGCTACCATTTTTGCGAGATAAGTAATTTCTTTTTCTGCATTTTTTTGTTCGGTAATATTATTGTTTACCGTTAAATACCCCTTAGTTTGATTGTGTTCATCCTTAATTCTTGTCATGGAGCCATATACAAATAATGGTTCATTGTTTCTGTTTTTTTGAAGCACTTCACCACTCCAGCTTCCTTTTTGTTGAAGCTCCTGTTTTATTTTGTTCTTTTCTTCCCGGGTTAATTGCGACTGAACAATATCAACTGCTTTTTTCCCTTTTATTTTTTCAAAAGAATAGCCATATAACTTTTCAGCCCCCCTGCTCCAGGTTTCAATACGGAAATGCTCATCTGTAGAAATAATGGCATCATTGCTTTGATTGATTAAGGTTTCCATATAATGAAGCTGTTCATTTACTTTTTTCTGTTGTAAAAAATCGAACCGTATTTTTCGTATAATAAAACCTATTAAGGCAATAAGTACAATTAAGGTAGAATAGAAAATAAAGTTTACGGCAAACAAAGCAGCTTCATTGTTTTTTTTTCTTATTTTCAATACCTCATTTTCCTGCATCTGCATTTCATTAAAAATATTTTTTACTTCTGCGAGATAGCGTTCGCCTGTGTTATTAAAATTTAAAACAGCAGTTGAGGCGGCTGCTCTTTTGTTTTGATTAATTGAAATTATTTCCTGCACCAGCGCTTTTCTTTCATCCACCATCTTTGTTAGTTTTTTAATTTGCAATTGCTGGCCGGGATTATCTGAAATGAATTGTTGCAGAAAAGAGATATCTGTATTAAAAATAGACAGGGATTGTACAAAATTTTTAAAAGAAGCTTCATCACGCAGTGAAACATAATTTCTTGCTTTTGTTTCAATATCTTCAGTTAGCAGCCTTGCTTTGGCAATTCTGAAAATCACTTCCTGTGTATGGATAATTAAAGCCGAATTGCTTTGAATAGCTTGTGACTCATAAAAGGAAGCCAAGATCATTACAGCAATGGCTATTACAATAATAACAATACTTACCAAAAGCTTTTTACCCGAGGAGAATTTAATGGTTTGCATAGTACTGGATTTACCGGCTTATTAACCGGTATCAGGAAAATGAAATAATAAACTTTACGGGATTAGCAAAACAAAAATATACTTTAAATATCATAAGAAGCCTGACTTAATTACGTTTTTGGTAAAAAGAGGCAGAGGATTTTACCTTAGTTGATGGCTTCATTATTAATATGTATTTGCTGGAATGTTTCATTAAGAAGCTGCTAAAAAAATAGGGTAGGGTACAAAAAAGCCTCAATGAAAATTGAGGCTTTTATAAGTAATATCTATTAAATATAACTTTTAAAATCCGGGATCTCCATCCAGGCCTTCATCAAAATCTCCGGTATTCATTTTACTGCCCTGTACAAAGAATTTGCCACCTTCTGATGGCGCCCCCGGAACAGGCGATGGGCCAACCGGTTTCCAATTACCGCCACCCATTAATCCGTTAATGCCATTATCGCCACTCCATTCTTCAAATTTCTGAATATGCAATAATGCTTTTAGTTTAATATTATCCAATGCCCCGTTACGGTGCTTGGCAATTTTAATATGCGTTTCGCCTTGTGTACTTTCTCCGTGTTCGTTTTGAAAGTTCTCATAATATTCCGGACGATAAATAAACATTACCATATCCGCATCTTGTTCAATGGCACCGGACTCACGTAAATCACTCAATTGGGGCATTTTACTTTCTTTTCTTGTTTCCACAGCACGGCTTAATTGCGATAATGCAATGATGGGAATATTCAATTCTTTTGCCAATGCTTTTAAATTACGGGAGATATTACTGATCTCTTGTTCCCGGTTGCTGCCCCTGTCTCCGGTTCCGCTCATCAATTGCAAATAATCTATGATAATTAAACCAACATTGTGTTTATTCACCAATCTTCTTGCTTTGGCACGAAATTCAAAAATGTTTAATGCAGCAGTATCATCAATGTACAATGGTGCGGTTTCTAATTTTTTGATGCCTTTTGTATGAAGTTGTTGATATTCGTAATCCTCTAATTTACCACGTGAAATTTTTTCCAGCATAATTTCACTTTCTGCACTTAAAATACGTTGCACCAGTTGTGATGCACTCATTTCCAGGCTAAAAAATCCAACAGCTGTTGGTTTTACAGGGTTTAATGCGGCATTCCTGGCCAAATTCAATGCAAATGCGGTTTTACCAACGGAAGGCCTTGCAGCCAGAATAATTAAATCGGTTGGCTGCCATCCGTAAGTAATTCTGTCTAATGAAGCAAAACCACTGGTAACGCCGGAAATATCATCTTCTTGTTGGCGCAAATGATCAATTCTTGTAATGGCTTTTGCCAATACATTCCCGATATCTTCAAAATTTTTCTTTAAATAATTATTGGTGATATTGAACATTTTTGTTTCGCTGTCATCTAATAAATCAAAAACATCGGTACTGTCTTCATATGCATCGCCGATAATTTCTCCGCTGATGCGAATCAATTCCCGTTGAATGAATTTTTGTAAAATAATTCTTGCATGTGCATCAATATTGGCAGTACTTACAACAGCGTTGGTTAATTTGGTAACATAGTACGGGCCGCCAACTGCATCTAATTGTTCTTTGCGTTTTAATTCTTCAACAACGGTTAAAATATCAATAGGAATACCCCGTTGCTGCATATCCATCATCGCACGAAAAATAGTTTGGTGCGATTCAACATAAAAACATTCGGGTTTTAAATTGGTATCAACTAAACTGTCAAAAGCACTTTTTTCTAACATAATGGCACCCAGTACCGCTTCTTCTAATTCTTTAGCTTGCGGCGGCACTTTACCATACACCATGGTAGAAAGATCAATGCTGCTTTTTCTTCTTTTCCTGTCTTTATTTACATTGGTAAATTCCATTCCATTTAATACTAAGGGTTAGCAAAACTTGTATCGTCATCTTATTCAACAGCACTTTTTCTGTATTAAGAAATTGTTACGTAATGAATAAGGAGAGCGAATATAAGTGCATTCAAACCAAGAAACTTTTTTTTCTTTTCTTTTAATTTATGCTCATCCGATGCACAGTTAATTCACAAATAAACATTTAATCAACACGGTTTTTATAGTTATACAGTTGCTTATTCATAAAATAAATCTGCTTATCCACAATGTAAGAATTATTCATGTTCTTTTCACAAAATAAAGTGCTAAAAGAAAAACGGAAAAAAACTTCGCAGTAACAATATTAATGCGTAATTGAGGAAGCTGATTTTAATGGTATTTTTTGATGAACGGGAGAATAATTAATGTTATTTCCGGTTAAAACTATTTGCCTCTTGCTGCCTGAAAAATGAATACAGCAAAGCTTTTTAACGATATTGCTTAAAGAATTAAAGTATCCGTTTCTTTTAAAAACTGAATTCATTTTTGCATCAATTATATTTGCAACACAATAAGCAAGAGAAAACATGACGATCAGTTACAATTGGTTAAGTGAATATTTGCCGGAAATGATAGAACCGGAAAGGCTTTCTAAGATTCTTACTTCTATTGGTTTGGAAGTAGAAAGTTTGGAAAAATATGAAAGCATTAAAGGTGGTTTGGAAGGATTGGTGATTGGAGAAGTAATGTCATGTGAACAACATCCTAATGCAGACAAATTAAAAGTAACAAAAGTAAATGTTGGCGAACCGGAATTATTGCAAATTGTTTGCGGTGCGAATAATGTGGCAGTAAAACAAAAAGTAGTTGTTGCAAAAGTGGGTGTAACCATTTACCCTGCAAATGGTGAGCCCATTACCATGAAAGTGGCAAAGATTCGAGGTGAGGAAAGTTTTGGAATGATTTGCGCACAAGATGAAATCGGCATCGGAACAGATCATGCAGGCATTATTGTTTTGCCTGAAGATGTAGTGGCGGGAGAAACAGCATCCCATTATTTTAAGCCTTATCAGGATTGGATCTATGAAATTGGATTAACACCTAATAGGATGGATGCGATGAGTCATTTAGGAGTGGCAAAAGATGTATGTGCTTATTTAACGCATCACCACAAAAAAGAAATCCGTGTTAAATCTCCTTTTAGCAATCAATTCAAATCAGATAACAATAGCTTGCCTGTTCAGGTGACCGTTGAAAATGAAGAAGCTTGTCCGCGTTATTCAGGTGTCAGCATTGCCAATGTAACTGTTAAGGAATCTCCGCAATGGTTGAAAGATAAATTAACGGCTATCGGACAAAGACCGATAAATAATATTGTTGACATTACTAATTATATTTTGCACGAAACCGGTCAGCCTTTGCATGCATTTGATGCCGATGAAATAAAAGGCCAACAAATTTTGGTAAAAAATTTACCCGAAGGAACAACATTTGTTTCATTGGATGGAAAAGAAAGAAAATTAAAAAATAGTGATTTGATGATTTGCAATGGCGAAAATGAACCCATGTGTATTGGTGGTGTATTCGGCGGATTAAAAAGTGGTGTTTCATTAAACACAAAAAATATATTTTTAGAAAGCGCTTGCTTTGATGCGGTCACCATTCGTAAAACTTCTGTGCAGCATGCGTTAAGAACAGATGCTGCCACACGTTTTGAAAAAGGAGTGGATATTTCTAATACGCTGAATGTTTTAAAAAGAGCAGCATTATTAATTAAAGAAATTGCAGGCGGAGCCATTGCCGGCGATATAGTAGATGTATATCCCAAACCCAAAATAAAAACTGAATTATCGATAAAATATCATTACCTGAAAAAATTAAGCGGCAAAAATTATCATCAGGATGCTATTACAAGAATCCTTACTGCACTTGGGTTTGAGATTATTCAGGAAGGAATGGATGAAATAAGAGTAAGCGTTCCTTTCAGCAAACCGGATATTGGTTTGCCGGCAGATATTGTGGAAGAAATTATCAGAATTGATGGGTTGGATAATATTGACATTCCCACATCGATCACCATTTCACCGGCAATAGAAACATTGGGCTTAAAAGAAACATTGAAAGAAAAATTAGCTAATTATTTAGCAGGAAGGGGGTTCAATGAAATATTTACCAACTCTATCTCCAACAGTAAATATTTTAACGAAGAAGTATTGCAAACAACGGTAAAGATGATGAATAATTTAAGTGCCGATTTAGATGTGTTGCGCCCTTCCATGTTAGAAACCGGATTAGAATGTATTGCCTATAATATTAATCGGAAAAATAATCATCTTCTATTTTTTGAATTCGGGAAAGTGTATTCAACCGGTAAAATTGGTGAATACCATGAGCAGGAGCATCTTTCATTATACATCACCGGTTCAGGCAATGAAGATCATTGGAAAGAAAAAAGCAAACCATATGATTTTTATTCAGCCAAAGGAATGGCCAAAGCATTATTGTTATTAAGCGGATTGGATGAAATTCATTTTATAAAAAATGAAGCCTCATCTGAAAGCATAGATGTGTATTCAGGGAAACATAAAATTGGTTTATTGAAGGAAGTTGCAAAAAAACAATTGCTTGCTTTTGACATTAAGCAACCGGTTTATTTTATTGATTTGAATTATGATGCTTTGGTGAAGTTGGTTCAAAAACAAAAGATTGTTTATAAAGAAGTAGCGAAATTTCCTGCGGTACAAAGAGACCTGGCGTTGGTGGTTGATAGAAGCACTACTTATGAAATGCTGGAAAATGTGGTGAAGAAAACAAAATCAGCTAAGTTGCAAACAGTTCGATTGTTTGATGTTTTTGAAAGTGATAAGATCGGCATTAATAAAAAATCTATGGCGTTGAATTTTACTTTTTTAGATGAAGAAAAAACAATGACTGATAAAGATATTGATGCAATGATGAATAAATTGATTCAGGGTTTTGAAAAAGAACTATCAGCCGAAATAAGAAAATAATTCTTTAATTCAGTACAATGCTTGATACTGCACAGTTAGATAAGGTTCATCAAAAATTGCAGCAATTGTTGAAACAGCATCAATTATTGCAAAAAGAAAACATGCAATTAAAAAGAGACGCAGAGAAAGCAGCAGAAACCATTTTAAAAAAATCGGAAGAAATCATTGCATTACAACAAAAAATCGACGTCCTGAAATTAAATACGGCTTCCCTATATCCGGATGATAAAGTTGCTTTAAAAAAAAGAATCGAAGGCTATTTATCGGAAATAGATAAATGCATGGCTATCATAAACGCACAATAATATGGCAGAATTGATTCCAATAAATATTGTAATTGCCGACAGAAGCTATCGTTTAAAGATTAATCCTGCAGATGAAGAAACGATCCGTAAAACCGTTAAACTCATTAATGATAAGATTATAGAATTCAAAAGTAATTTTGCAGGGAAAGATTTGCAAGACTATGTCTCCATGGTGTTATTATGGTTTGCAACCGAACAAAAAAAAGACGATCTTCCGCTAATGATGTTGGCAGAGCAATCCGATAAATTGAATGCCATAGAATCTTTATTAGATAAAGCTTTGAAGGCAGAATAGCCCTCCCATTGTTATAATAAATTAGCCGCTCCTTCATTTCAGTTGGGTTTTTAATTATCTTCGCATACTATCGCCGAATATTTCAAAAATGAAATGTGCGTTAAAAAAATCGATTGTGAACTATTTTAAAACATCACGAACAAATGGATCAGACAGTTATATCTATAATAATTGGTGTAATATCACTAATTGTGGGTGTTACAGCGGGTAGGTTTTTATTTGCTAAAAACACCAAAAAACAAATTGAGGAAGCCGAGTTACAGGCACAAAATATTTTAAAAGAGGCTGAAAGCAGAGCTGAAACCATTAAAAAGGAAAAGCAACTGGAGGCCAAAGAAAGGTTTGTGCAACTGAAATCCGAACACGATAAAGAAGTGTTGGAACGTAACCGCAAATTAAGTGATGCAGAAAGTCGCATCAAACAAAAAGAAATTACCATCAATCAAAAGGAAGGTAATCTCGATAAACAGATAAAGGAAAATGAAGCGATCAAGGAAAATTTGAATCGCCAGATTGAAGTGGTGAATCACAAAAGAACTGAATTAGAAAAACATCAGGAAGAACATATACGCCGATTAGAAAAAATCGCTAATCTATCTGCAGAAGAAGCCAAAGCGCAATTAGTAGAAAGTTTAAAGCAAGAAGCGCAAACACAGGCATTGGCAATACAGCAGGAAATTATTGAAGATGCCAAACTAAAAGCCAATAAAGAAGCCAGAAAAATTGTTATTCAATCTATTCAAAGAACGGCGGCAGAGCAAACCATTGAAAACACCGTTACTGTTTTTAATTTAGAAACAGATGAGATAAAAGGACAAATTATTGGCCGTGAAGGAAGAAATATCAGAGCGATAGAAGCCGCAACAGGCGTGGATTTGATTGTGGATGATACACCTGAAGCAATTATCCTTTCTTCATTTGATCCTTTAAGAAGGGAAGTGGCAAGATTAAGTTTACAGCGTTTGGTTGCAGATGGGCGTATTCATCCGGCACGTATTGAAGAAGTGGTAGAGAAAACCCGTAAGCAACTGGAAGAGCAAATAATGGAAATTGGAGAAAGAACGGTAATTGAATTGGGTATTCATGGATTGCATAAAGAATTAGTAAGGATAGTTGGAAAGATGCGTTTCCGTTCTTCTTACGGTCAAAATTTATTGATGCACAGCAGAGAAACAGCCAACTTATGTGCAATCATGGCTGCAGAACTGGGCATGAATGTAAAATTAGCCAAACGGGCAGGTTTATTGCATGATATAGGTAAAGTGCCTGATGAAGAAACTGAATTAAGCCATGCTTTATTGGGAGCGAAGTTAGCAGAGAAATACGGTGAAAATCCTGCTGTTGTAAATGCAATTGGTGCTCATCATGATGAAATGGAAATGCAATATGTGATCTCTCCAATTATTCAGGCATGTGATGCAATCAGTGGTGCAAGGCCCGGTGCAAGACGTGAGATCATGCAACAATATTTGCAAAGAATTAAGGACCTCGAGAATTTAGCACTGGCTTATCCGGGTGTAGAAAAAGCATATGCTATTCAAGCCGGACGTGAATTACGTGTAATTGTGGAAGCAGATAAAGTAACCGATGGAGACAGCGATAAATTAAGTTTTGAAATTGCACAAAAAATTCAAACTGAAATGACCTATCCGGGTCAAATTAAGGTAACAGTAATCAGAGAAAAAAGGGCTGTAAATGTTGCCAGATAAAAAAAATAAAAATCAACGCTTAAAATTCGGCACAACCCCTTACCTTTGCCGTCCGCAAAAATTAAAATTATGAACGCAGCAGTTCAATTTGTACATGATCAATTAACAGCTAAGAAGGATTATCCGAAATTCAAAGCTGGAGACAATATTACCGTTAACTACAAAATTGTTGAGGGTGGTAAAGAACGTATTCAAAGCTTCCGTGGCGATGTAGTTAAGCTTCAGGGTACAGGTAGTACCGGTACTTTTACTGTACGTAAAATATCTGATGGTGTTGGCGTAGAACGTTTGTTTCCGTTCTTCTCTCCAAATATTGATTCAATTCAATTAAATAAATCAGGCAAAGTACGCAGGGCTAAATTGTACTATTTACGTGAGCGCAGTGGTAAAAGTGCTCGTATCAAGGAAAAGAGATTTTAAGCCAATCATCAATATATTAGTTTATAGCGAAAGCAAAATGCTTTCGCTATTTTGTTTATTTTTTAAGTTATTCCGAATTTTCGCTTACTTTGTAATCTTAAATTTTATTTTATGGGAGATTTATTTGCACCGCAACATATTATATGGATTGTCCTTTTATTCTTACTTTTTTTCGGAGGTAAGAAAATACCTGAACTAATGAGAGGATTGGGCAAAGGAATCAGGGAGTTTAAAGATGCGAAAGACAATGTAAAAAAAGAGATCGAAGGGCATATTAATGAAGAACCATCCGGGAATAAAAATGCCAATTCGTAATCAGTATTTTTGCTTCGCTTAAAAATTTGAATTTGTTTGCATCAATGTTGATTTGCTACAAAAAAATTATTCTACCGTTTTTGTAAATGGCTTTATTTAATAAAAAATCAACTTCATCCTCGTCTGAGGAAATGTCTTTTTGGGATCACATTGATGAACTTAGAAAACATTTGTTCCGTTCTGCCGTTGCGATAATCTTTGGCGGCGTATTCGTAGCTATTTATAATAAATTTATTATTCGCAATGTGTTGATGGGGCCAACTCACCCGGATTTTCCAACGTATAATTATTTATGCAAATTAGGTAGGGCATTAAAAATGGGTGATAATCTTTGCTTAGGAAGAATTAACGTTAAAATGCAAAGCAATGCAGTTGCCGGCCAATTCAATGTTTTCTTAAATATTGTTTTAATTGGCGGACTGATTTGTGCATTTCCATTTGTATTTTGGCAGTTTTGGAGATTTATAAAACCTGCATTAAAAAACAACGAAATAAATAAAACTAGGGGCGTAATTTTTTGGGTATCGTTGCTATTTTTTATCGGGGTATTATTTGGTTATTTTGTTGTTGCACCTTACACAATTTATTTCTTTGCAAATTTTTCTTTGGATGATAACATTGAAAATTTCTGGACAATTGCAAGCTATTTTAATACGATGATGCCTTTAGTTTTAGGGAGCGGACTTGCATTTCAACTGCCTTTGGTTTTATATTTCTTAGCAAAAATTGATGTGGTAAGTTCATCTTTCTTAAAAAAATATAGAAAGCATTCAATTTTAATTATTACCGTAGTAACATCAATTATTACCCCCCCTGATATTTTAAGTACAATTATTTGCAGTATTCCTTTAATACTTTTATACGAGATCAGTATCCTTCTTTGTAAAAGGGTGGAAAGGCAAAAAAAGAAGGAAGAGGCTGAAGAATGGAGTTAATAAAATAATTTAAAAGCTATACAAATTGTTTTCTTTCGATTCAATAAAAAACCATCAGATATTTTTAGCGGCGCATCCGGATGGCTGTTCGATAGCAGTTCATCATTACTTAACTAAAATTGAAGAAAATAAACAGCTCAATTCTTTTTTAGAGGTTTTTGCAGAAGAAGCCATCTCACGTGCCAATGCATTGGATGCAAAAAGAAAGGCAGGAGCAAAACTTGGTAAACTTCATGGAATTGTTGTTTCGCTTAAAGATGTAATTGCTTATAAAGGGCATCAGCTAACAGCATCTTCTAAAATATTGGAAGGATTTACTTCAATCTATCATGCAACTGCAGTTCAAAGATTATTAGATGAAGATGCAATCATTATCGGAAGAAATAATTGCGACGAGTTTGCAATGGGAAGCAGTAACGAAAATTCCGCTTATGGGGTTGTGAGAAATGCGCTGGATATAAATAAGGTTCCCGGAGGCTCTTCAGGTGGATCTGCTGTCGCAGTTCAAGCCGGTTTATGTATGATTAGTTTGGGGAGCGATACCGGTGGATCTGTGCGACAACCGGCAGATTATTGTGGGGTGGTAGGATTAAAACCTACTTATGGTCGTGTTTCCCGATATGGTTTAATTGCTTATGCCTCCTCTTTTGATCAAATTGGTATTTTTTCAAACAATATTGAAGATGCTGCATTATGTTTAGAAGTCATCAGCGGCAAAGATGATTTTGATAGCACCGTTTCTGATAAAATTGTTCCTGATTTTCCTAACGAAATAGAGCAATTAAATAAGAAATTTAGAATAGCTTATTTTACACAGGCATTAGATCATCCAGCACTCGATCCGCAAATTTCAGCCTCCATTAAGGCGTTTTTAGAAATTTTAACAAAAAAAGGTCACTTTGTTCAAGCCATTGATTTTGAATTACTTGAACATGTTGTTCCAACTTACTATATTCTTACAACCGCCGAGGCATCCAGTAATCTTTCAAGGTTTGATGGCATCAAATATGGCTATCATTCAATGTTGAAAAATGCAGATTTGACAGCACTCTATAAGCGAACCAGAAGTGAAGGTTTTGGTAAAGAAGTAAAAAGAAGGATTATGTTAGGCTCATTCGTACTTAGCTCAGGCTATTATGATGCTTATTTTACTCGTGCTCAACAAGTTAGAAGAAAATTAAGTGACCGCGTGAAGCAATTGTTTACTGAATATGATGCTATCATTTCTCCAACTGTTCCTTCAACAGCATTTAATATTGGCGAAAAGAGTAATGACCCTGTTGAAATGTTCTTAACTGACATTTATACAGTGTTTGCTAACCTGGTAGGAATACCTTCTATTTCTGTCCCTCTCTTCAAACACAGTAATGGTATGCCTTTTGGGCTGCAGGTTATGAGTTCTCATTTTGATGAGGTATCTTTGCTTGCCCTTTCAAAAGAGATGTTGCAATTAAAGCAGCAAATTAATTAAGGCAAGCATCCAATTTATCCGTATAAACAATTGAATGCACAAACGAACTGCCGTTTAAAGAAATGATGTTTATGACAAAGTTTGGCAAGTATATCCATTTTATGTCCCCTTCGGCAAAATTCAGGCTTGAGCTAATCGCTTTTTCGCTTTTTATTCTTGCATTAATGTCATTCGCCAATGCTAAATCCTTCAATAAACGTTGGGTTAATTTTAAGGATAGTACCGAAGAAAGGAATTCTGCAGAAAAGCTTAATTCCATTCAACTTAATCGGCAAGCCGTTCCTTTTGTACAGGACTTTATTAAAAAGCAAGGGAGGGAATTAGAGCAAATGAGAAATTGGGGTAAACCGTATTTTAGGGTGTACGACAATATTCTAACACAATATGGCATACCTAAAGAAATGAAATATTTGAGTGTAATTGAAAGTGATCTTCGCTCAGGTTTGGTATCTTCTGCCGGAGCAGTTGGCCCCTGGCAATTGATGGATTATGAAGCAAAAAAATTTGGTTTAAGGGTAAGCAATGGAATTGATGAAAGAAAAGATTTTTATAAGAGTACCGCAGTAGCAGCAAAATTGCTGAAAGAATTATACAATGAATTTGGCGATTGGCTATTGGTCATTGCGGCATATAATGGCGGAGAAGGCAGAGTAAGACAAGCCATTCAAAAATCGGGCAGCAAAGATTTTTGGAATTTGCAATATTATTTGAAAGAAGAAACCAGAAATCACGTAAAAAAATTTATAGCAACACACTACTTTTTTGAAGGAAACGGCGGCCTGACTACTATGACGGCTGCTGAGACAAAAAATTATTTAGCAGGTATTGCATCGGTTGATGCTTTAAGCGAAGAAGATATTAATACTACTGACTTAACCGAAGTATACGGTAGATACAATGCTTCAGTTGTTGCAAATAATCTTTTAATTGATATTGATAGATTCAATAAGTGGAATCCCGACTTTGAAAAGAAATTAGGAGAAGGTCAAAAGTATTTAATGCGTATCCCAAAAGACAGAGTGAGTATTTTTCAAGCGAGAAAAGGGGATATTTTATTGCAATCAATAAAAGTACTATTAGAAAGCTCGGCCAGTTTAAAATAGTTATCTCCAAAAAATAAAATAGAAAAGTATTGCTACTGCAGCACTTTTTTTATTGCAGCAGCTTTCAATAAGCATTCATTGTATTCATTTACTGCATCGCTTTTAAAAGTGATGCCGCTTCCAACCTGATAACTCAGATATTTTTTTTCTGCATTGTACATGATGCTTCTTATTACTACATTAAAGTCAAAATCTTTGCAGGGATCAATATAACCAACACAACCCGAATAAATACCACGTTTTGTTTTTTCGTATTCCTCAATCAATTCAATCACTCTTTTTTTGGGTGCCCCTGTCATAGAACCCATAGGAAACGTAGCTTTTAGGATATTGGAAAAAGTAATTTCATTTTTTATCTCTCCTGAAATAGTTGAAATTAATTGATGTACCTGCGGAAAGCTATGAATGCCGAATAATTCTTCCACCATTACAGATCCTTCTTTACAAATCCGGCTTAAGTCATTTCTTACCAGATCAACAATCATTACATTTTCACTTTTTTCTTTTTCACTTTGCAATAATTGCTGCTTTAAATTTTCGTCCTTTTCAATATCACTCGTATCTCTTTTAAACGTTCCTTTTATCGGTTGAGAGATGAGTTTATTATTTGTTTTTTTTAAAAAACGTTCAGGGCTTGCACAAATAAGATAGCGATGGCGGAGTTTATAAAATGATGCAAATGGAGCAGGAGAAATTTTACTAAGTTGATTATACACTTTAACCGGATTGATTGTTGTTTCTTCTGCAAAGAATTCCTGACAAAAATTTATTTCATAACAATCTCCGCGAAGAATATGTTGTTGCAGTTTGTTAATAGAATTAATATACTCCTGTTTTGAAATTTTTGATTGAATATTTATTGATATTGATGAATATGTTTCATCAATTGCTTCCTCAAGAATAGATGCAAATATGTTTTCTGGCTGACTGTTGATACAAGCAATCATCACTTTATTATTTTTTATTTCTATTAATGTTTCAGGTTGAAATAAAAAAATATCCGGAAAGCCAATACCATCGAAATGAGCTGAAACAGAATGTGCTATCTGGTTTTTAAAATCATAATTAATATGACCAAATAGCCAATCCTGAGCAGCAGTGATAAATGAATCTAACTCTTGCAGGGCATGACCTGTATCGGAAATACAATTAACAGCATTTACCGCCAGCAAGTACTCAACAGAATTATAGGCTGAATTATAATGATGGTTGTCTAATAAAATAAAAATGTTGAATCGGTTTGCCCAATTCAACATTTTTTGTTTGAATAATTCTACTTCAGTTATAGTAAAAGATGCAATAGTTCTTGTCAGCATTTATTGGATGATTAAAAATCATCTTCTTCATCATCATCGAAATCATCTTTGTCGTTAAACATGTCAAACTCCTTAAAGTCTTCATCTACTTTAAAGTCATCGTCCTCGCCCTTCTTTTTGGGGCCGGCTGCTTTTTTACCTTTCGATTTAGGAATATCAAATTCGTCAAAATCAGGATCCCATTCATCATCATCTTCTTCTGGTTTTTCCCAATCATCTACTTCATCTTCTCCTTCATCATCGTCATCATCATCATCCTTTGATTTTTTTGCAGAAGATTTTACTGCACCTTTTTTTACAGGAACGACATCATCATCCCCGTCAAAATCATCCTCCTCATCATCCAATTGTTTTTTACTTTTTGGAGATGATTTCTTTATTGCATCATCATCAGATGCTGCCGGTGTTGTAGCTTTTTTCGGCTTATCAGATTTTGCTGCCATAGACTTCTAATAAGTTTTATTGATAGTGTAAAATTTCAACGCAAAATAATAACCACCAAAAATTTTTTCTGTTTTTTTAAAATATTATCAAAGAATTTATAAACTTATAATCTGATCTCTGCCCGGTCCGTTAGAAACATATTTTACAGGTGCTCCGATAAATCCGTTGATAAATTTAATGTATGTTGACATATCAGCAGGCAAATTGGCTGCATCGCTGATAGTAGTTGTATCTAAATTCCATCCTTTAAACTTTTGTAAAGCCGGCTCAATCTTAACTCTTGCCATTTGAAAAGGTACTTCAGCAGTTTCTTTCCCGTTGATGTTATATGATGTGCAAACATTCAACTCCTTAAACGAATCTAACACATCAGCCTTAGTCATTACTACTTTCGTAACGCCATTAATCATGCAGGCATATTTTAAAGCAACTAAGTCAATCCAGCCGCATCTTCTTGGCCTTCCTGTGGTTGCTCCAAATTCATTTCCTATTTTTCTTAATTCTTCGCCTGTTTCATTTTCTAATTCAGTTGGAAAAGGTCCGCCACCCACTCTGGTGCAATAAGCTTTTGTTACACCCAACACTTCGTTAATCTGTTTTGGTGAAACACCTAATCCGGTACAAACACCGGCAGAAATGGTATTGGATGAGGTTACAAAAGGGAATGTTCCAAAATCAATATCTAACATACTGCCTTGTGCACCCTCGGCTAAAACTTTTTTGCCTTCACTGATTTTATTGTTAATGAAATATTCACCATTAACAATATTCAATGTCCTTAAAAATTCAAGTGCATCAAAAAATTCTTCTTCCCATGCACTAATGTCTTCAATAAAATGAAAATTATCTAATAATTTTTGATGCTTTAATCTAAGCTTGATGTATTGCGATGTAAAATGTTTATCCAACAAATCTCCGGCCCGAATGGCATTACGGCCCGTTTTATCCATATAAGCAGGGCCAATACCTTTTAAGGTAGAACCGATTTTACTTTCGCCTTTTTGTAATTCACTTGCTTTATCTAATGCTCGGTGTGTGGGGACAATGATATTCGTTCTTTCGGAGATGAATAAGTTTTTTCTTACATCAATACCGAATGATGCAACAATATCGCACTCTTTTTTTAACGTAACCGGATCTAATACAACGCCATTGCCGATTATATTGGTGGTGTGTTGATGAAAGATGCCGGAAGGTATTTGATGCAGTACCACTTTTTTCCCGTCAACGTATAAGGTATGTCCTGCATTGGGCCCGCCCTGAAAGCGGGCAACCACATCATAATTGGGTGCAAAATAATCTACAATTTTTCCTTTGCCTTCATCGCCCCATTGTAAACCTAAAATAACATCTACCATAAAACTAAATTGATATGCAGCAAATGTAAGTGATGGATTGTTTGAAAACGATGTTTATAATAATTAGTGGAAATTATTTTTTATTTTATTTCTTCGGTGTCAAATCTGTCAACACTTTGAATACCGTTTAATTGTTTTAATCTTTCTACCAACTCAGCTAATTCTTCCTTATCGTGAACGAATACTTTTATGGTTCCCTGAAAAATCCCTTCGGCAGATTCAATGGTTAGCGCAGCAATATTCACTTTCATTTCGCCGCTAATAACATTGGTTATTTTATTAATTACACCCACATCATCCAATCCAATAATTTTTAATCCTGTTAAGAAAGAGATCTCTTTATTTTTTGCCCACTTGGTTTTTACCACTCTATGCCCGTAATTGGCAAGCATTTGCGCAGCATTGGGGCAATTGGTCCTGTGAATAATTAAGCCTTTGCCGGTACTTACAAATCCGAACACATCATCACCGGGGATAGGGTTACAACATTTTGCCAATGAATATTGAATTTTATCGCTGCTTTCTCCAAATATAATCAGTTCACTATCCTTTTTATTAATTGCTTTTTGATGATCGTAATGAACTTCGGTAACAGAAATTTTCGGTTTAGGCGGTTCTAATCGATCACCCAGCACATGAAAGTCTTTCAGCTCTTTTAAATCAATACTTTTTGTTGCTATTTTGTATAATAAATCCAATTGAGAGGAAAGCTTATAAAAATGCGCTAACTCATCTATGTTACCCGGTGTAAAGGCGGCGCCCATTCCCTCCAACTTGCGTTGTAAAATATATTTACCGTCATCTGCTACTTTTCTTTTTTCTTCACGCAAAGCATCTTTAATCTTGCTTTTGGCTTTTGCCGTCACAACAAAACTTAACCAATCTTCTGAAGGCTTTTGTTTGTTGCTGGTAATAATTTCTATCTGATCACCACTTCTTAGTTTATAAGAAATAGGTACTAATTTATGATGCACTTTTGCACCAATGCATCGAGAACCGATTGCGGAGTGAACAGAAAAAGCAAAATCCAATGCAGTACTTCCGGTTGGTAACATTTTTACATCACCTTTCGGTGTGTACACATAAATATCTTCAGCTAAAAAAGATGTTTTAAAGTCCTGTAAAAAATCAACACTATCTGTGTCTTGTGTGGCCAACACTTCACGAATTTGTCCAAACCATTTATCAAACCGGTCTTCATCATTACTTCCTTCCTTATATTTATAATGGGCAGCTAAACCTTTCTCTGCAATTTCATTCATTCGCTTACTCCTTATTTGTACTTCTACCCATTTTCCTTGCGGACCCATTACTGTAGTATGTAAAGCTTCATAACCATTGCTTTTAGGGTTGCTTAACCAATCTCTTAATCTTTCTGTAGAAGGCATGTATTCATCGGTGATCATTGAATACACTTTCCAGCAATCTTCTTTTTCTTTTTCGGGAGGGGAATTTAAAATAACACGAATAGCAAAGAGATCATACACTTCATCAAATGTTACACTTTTCTTTTTTATTTTATTCCAGATGGAGTGAATGCTTTTGGGCCGACCATACATATCGAAATCAAATCCGGCATTGGTTAATTTTTCTTTGATGGGTTTGATGAATTCATTAATGTATCTCGATCTTTCTCTTCTTGTTTCAGCCAATCGTTTGGCAATATCTTTATAGGCTTCCGGTTCCATGTATTTCATGGCCAGATCTTCTAATTCTGTTTTGATATTGTATAATCCCATGCGATGTGCCAATGGTGCATATACCCAAACTGTTTCAGAAGAAACTTTCAATTGCTTTTCACGTTTCATGCTATCCAAAGTGCGCATGTTGTGTAAACGATCTGCCAACTTGATTAAAATAACACGAGGATCATCTGTTAGCGTTAATAATATTTTTTTAAAATTTTCTGCTTGTTGAGAAGTGTTGGTATCAATTACATTGGCAATTTTGGTTAAGCCATCAACAATCTTTGCTATTTCAATACCAAATTCTCTTTCAACATCTTCCAAAGTAATATCGGTGTCTTCAACTGTATCATGTAATAAAGAACAAATGGTACTTCTTACACCCAAGCCGATTTCTTCCACACAAATCATGGCAACTGCTAAAGGATGTAAAATATAGGGTTCGCCGCTTTTACGGCGCATGGTTTTATGTGCTTCTGCAGCCATTTCAAAAGCATGACGCACCAATTCCTTATCACCTTTTTTTAATTTGGGGCGAAGACTTTTTAGCAATGCTCTGTATTGCCTGATAATCTCTTTCTTTTCCTGTTCTTCGTTGAGGGTATATTTCGGCAATGGAGCATCCAGCACGGTTAATTGCTCATCATTTATCATACAATACGAATATAAGAAAACACAGGCGTATTTTGTTCAATTGATGAATGAAGAAAATAAGCATTACAATTTATTTTTTCCATAATCGGAAAAGAGAAGGCTTGCTAAACTTGTTACATTTGCGCAAGCATGAGTGATACACCTAAAAAACCGTCATTTAATTTTCTTTTATTACGCAGAGTTTTTCACTTTGTAAAACCGTACAAAAGAATTTTCTATTCCAGCTTATTGCTGGCCATTGTTATGGCTGCATTTGCGCCGGTACGTCCTTATTTAATTCAATTGACCGTTGATAAAGCCACCGGAAAAAATATTCATGTACCTGAATGGATTCAAACAATATTATTTCAAAACAGCGGCAGTACTGTTGTTGATTTTATAATTGCAGTCACAATTTTTCAAATTATTTTTTTATTGATAGAAACCAGCATTCGTTTTGCATTTACATTTATTACTGCTTGGTTAGGACAAAATGTTGTAAAGGATATGCGTGTTGCGGTATATGAAAAAATTGTAAGCTTGAATTTATCTCAGTTCGATAAAACGCCCATCGGCACATTAACTACCAGAACCATTAACGATATTGAAAGCATCAATGATATTTTTAGTGATGGATTGATCCCTATCGTTGCAGATTTGCTTACCATCATCATTACATTGGCAACTATGTTTTGGATTGATTGGAAATTAGCATTGATTAGTTTAATTCCGTTTCCTATTTTAATTATTGCGACTTATTATTTTAAAGAAAGCGTAAATAAGAGTTTTATTCGGGTACGTAATGCAGTGGCGGCATTGAATGCTTTTGTACAGGAGCATATTACCGGAATGCAGGTGGTGCAAGCATTTGCTGCTGAAGACAAAGAGTTTAATAAATTTAAAAAGATTAACAGCGAACATCGGAACGCTAATATTAAAGCCATTTTTGCGTACAGTATTTTTTTCCCTGTTGTAGAAATTGTATTGGCTATCAGCACTGCATTGATCGTTTGGTGGGTAGCCAATTTGGCAATAGCCAATCCCGATTCTCATATTAATTTTTCAGGAAAGATTGTAGCGTTCATCATGTTCATGAATCAAATATTTCGGCCTTTACGCGTAATTGCCGATAAATTTAATGTATTGCAAATGGGAATGGTAGCAGCCGAAAGAGTATTTAAGGTAATGGATAATGAAGATGTAATGAAGAAGCCGGGAGCAGATGATCGGGAGCCGGAAGTGATGAAAGGTGAAATTGAATTCGATAAAGTTTCATTTGCTTATGTAAATGATCACTATGTGTTGAAGAATATTTCTTTTCATGTGAATGCCGGTGAAACGGTTGCATTGGTTGGACATACAGGGAGTGGAAAAACTTCTATTATCAGTTTATTGAATAGGTTATACCATATTCAAAAAGGAACAATAAAAATTGATGGAAGTAATATAGAAGATCAACCCATTGATTTTTTAAGAAAAAATATTGGGGTGGTTTTGCAAGATGTTTTTTTGTTTTCGGGTTCGGTGATGGATAACATTACTTTACGTAACCCTGAGATTTCCAGAGAAAAAGTTATTGAAGCTGCAACCATGATCGGCATTCATGATTTCATTATGCAATTGCCTGATGGATATGATTACAATGTAATGGAAAGAGGAAGTACATTAAGTTTAGGCCAGCGTCAATTAATTTCTTTCGTTCGTGCATTACTATATAATCCTGCAATTTTAATTTTGGATGAAGCCACTTCATCCATTGATACTGAAAGTGAAATGTTAATTCAGCATGCCATTGATACCCTAATTGCAGGAAGAACTTCTATTGTTATCGCACACCGGCTTTCCACAATTAGAAAAGCAAATAAGATTATTGTATTAGATAAAGGTGAAATCAAAGAAATGGGCTCACATAACGAGTTGTTGGCACATGGTGGCTTTTATGCCAAGTTGTATGAAATGCAATTTGAAAAGCATAAAAAAATCACTGAGCCCGCTGCATAATTTTTTTCCAAAATCCTAAGGCTATTTTCTTCTTTTCAAGCCCATCCCCCTATCTTTGCGCCAAATTTAGGAACCCGTATGACCTTAAGATGTGTGAAATCTTTTCTGGTAGCGACTTTCAGCTTTTTTTCAATAGCATTCTCCAATCAGTTATTGGCGCAGGAAAATCTTCCGAAAGAAGAAAATAAAACAGCCGGGTCAGCAACTGAAAAGAAAGAAGGTTTTGATACACAAGAAGTAATCTTTGGGCATATTCTGGATAATCATGAATATCATTTCACTTCTTATAAAGATGCTGATGGGAAAGAACATCATGTGTCTATTCCATTGCCAATCATTGTTTACTCACCTCAAAAAGGATTTTCTTGTTTTTCTTCTGCTCGTTTCGAAAATGGCCAAGCAACTTACAATGGATATAAATTAGCGGAAGGAAAAATTGAAGCAGTTAAAGAAGATGGATCTATTGATGAATCAATCAAAGTTTACGATTTGTCTTTAACCAGAAATGTTGTTCAGATGATTTTGGCATTAGCAGTATTAACTTGGTTGATGCTGTCTATAGCTAAGTCTTATAAATCAGGGCAGGGTGTTAAGACTGCACCAAAAGGCAAGCAAAGTTTATTGGAACCGGTTATTACATTTGTTAGGGATGAAGTTGCTAAACCCAATCTAGGTCATAAATACGAAAAATATTTACCTTATTTATTAACCGTTTTCTTTTTTATATTAATCAATAATATTTTCGGATTAATTCCAGGCACTGCAAATGTTACAGGCAATATTGCTTTTACCTGTGTATTGGGTGTTATTTCTTTTGTAGTAATAATGTTTAGTTCAAACAAACATTACTGGGGGCATATTTTTAATCCTCCCGGCGTGCCCTTTTTAATTAAATTTATTTTGGTTCCAATTGAATTTACGAGTGTATTTATTAAGCCTTTTGCATTGATTATTCGTTTGTTCGCTAATATGGTTGCCGGGCATATCATCATCATCTCATTGATATCGGTGATCTTTATTATTGGTCAAACAAGTGTTGTAGGCGGATGGAGTACCGCTCCTTTTTCAATTGCATTCACTGTATTTATTTATTTCATTGAAATATTGGTTGCATTTCTACAAGCATTCATCTTCACCATGCTTACGGCTGTGTTTATTGGTCAGGCATTTGAAGGAGAACATCATGAAGAAGCTGCACACCATTAAATCTTTTTTTTAACTGTAAATAACAATAACATGATGAACATTTTGTTAGAGATCACACCGGGATTAGGAGCTATTGGCGCAGGCTTAGCTGCTATGGGTGCAGGTATTGGTATTGGCCAGATTGGTAAAGGTGCTGTAGAAGGCATTGCACGCCAACCTGAAGCTACTAATGATATCCGTGCAAACATGATCCTTGCTGCTGCCTTAGTAGAAGGTGCTGCATTATTTGCTATTGTGGTAGGCTTCATGGCAAAATAAATTGTGATAAATTTATTAAGCTTACATACTGCATCTTAAGCAAAGGGCTGCGGATGCAGTATTAATATCTAAAATAGAAATTTGAAATAATATGAAATTGCTTACACCAGATCCGGGATTATTGTTGTGGACGTTTGTTGCTTTTTTAGTTGTGTTTTTTATTTTGAAAAAATTTGCATGGCCGGCCATCATCAAAGGTTTGAAGGAAAGGGAAGAAGGCATTGCTGATGCAATTGCTTCTGCTGAAAAAATTAAAGTGGAAATGGCGCAGCTGAAAAATGAGAATGAAGCTTTGTTACAAAAAGCGCGTGAAGAGAGAGC
>Ga0164297_10000995_pt1 | contig 31875 bp, 41 predicted proteins | sample GEODES058metaG_FD_113539 | JGI IMG/M metagenome (GOLD analysis project Ga0164297, IMG submission 113539) | Dystrophic lake water microbial communities from Trout Bog Lake, Wisconsin, USA - GEODES058 metaG | ecosystem: Environmental > Aquatic > Freshwater > Lake | place: USA: Trout Bog Lake... | reverse complement strand
TTTTCCCCCTTGGCCTCCCGGCGGGCAACAGGGGGGGGGGGGCGGGACGGGGGGGCGGGGGGGTTTGGCGGGGGGGTGGGGTGGGGGGGGGGGGGGGAGGGGGAGGGGGGGGGGGGGGGGGAAGGTGCGGGGGGGTGGTGAGGGTGAAGGAGGTGGCGGTGGCAGAGATGGGCTAGGGCTGGGTGGCGAAGGAGGGGGACTGGGTGGCGAAGGAGGGGGACTGGGACCTGGGCCTAAATACGGGCTTCCAAATAACTGAAATGCACACAAGTGAAAATCGGAACCTCCATCATAATTATTCGGACCTGTTAATTTAATGATTGCATAACGACCTATACCATTGCACGTTCCGTCGATAGCCGTCATCGAGGGTATAGGTTGGTTATAATTTACACACGAAGTTCCTAGGTTACTGCTGTTATTTGTAATATAAATTGAAAATGGAGTCAGACGACCCCAACAACAGTCATTTCTGTTCCATACCTCAAAATTTGTAATGGCATATTGTTGACCGAGGTCTACTGTATATGAAGGCGATGGGTCAGACTTTGATGACATCCATACAGTGCTCGCCTGACCGCTACATTGCTTTTTTGGTGTCAAAATTGCAGAACTATATTGAAATCTAAGAGGTAATTTAGAAAGTCCCGGATATAATTCGGAAGTTGCTACATAGGTGTGATTGAATGCGACCGATGGAGTCGTTTCATATGGAAATGTCGGTGGTGGTGGGGCCGGGGTATCTGCATGAACGCATGATGCACTCCACAACAAAATTCCTGTAAATAATATAAGCATATATCATATATCAACTTTTAAAATATCCAAGGACCCTCGCACTCGGATCGGTCGCTGTGGACCACTGTGGCATCCACTTATAGGGAACGACGTGATTTTGACCCTCATAATACTTTTCAAAGATCTCTTGATACTTATCCTCTCCATGAGCCCGAAGAGCGTCGACCCAAGAGTAACCGACCGCGTCGCTCATTCCATTCTTTTGACGCCAAGCAATCTCGGGCGGTAGCATATCCGCAAAAGCCTCACGCAGTATATGTTTCTCAAGACCGTCCTTTGGCAATTTTAATTTAGAATCAAATCCGGACATTACATAATCGATGAAATCACGATCGAAAAAGGGGACCCTGAGTTCGAGACCGTGTGCGGACGTCGTTCGATCGGCCCGAAGAACATCGAACATATGAACGTCCTGAATAAGTCTCCTCGTCTCGGTCACAAACGCACTTTTGCTCGGGGCCCCATGGAAATAGAGATATCCTCCAAAAAGCTCATCGGACCCTTCACCGCTCAGAACGACTCGAATATCCGTCCTCTCCTTGATATACTTGCTCAGAAGATACATTGGAACCGATGCACGAATAGTCGTCGTATCAAAGGTTTCCAGAGTCCATATAACCTTCTCGAGAACATCAAGACCCTCTTGAACCGTGAACAGGACCTCGGTATGATCGGACCCTAGAAAGTCAGCCATCTTACGGGCGGCCAAAAGATCCGGCGAACCTTCAATTCCTATCGCAAATGTCTTCATTCCGGGGCCGATAATCTCCTTTCCAATCGCGGCCACTATAGACGAATCAAGACCTCCACTCAAAAAGAAACCCACGGGCCGTTCAGAATTGTTCACGCGTTTCTGGACCGCGTCGGTCAACAGGGTTCTTATAATCTCGGTCGGCTTACCATACCAGTATTCTTCAGGGTCCGTATTCCATGAAATAAATTTATCCAATTCAGAATCAAAAATATGTCCGGGTGGAAATATTTCAATTTTCGAACCAATATGAACAAGTGCCTTCATTTCAGAAGCAAAAGAGATTCCTCCCGAGCTCCGGCAGTAGTAGAGAGGCCGAACACCGACACGGTCACGGGCGGCCCATATGCGGGTTCCGTCCGTGATGACGATTGCAAAGTCACCACTGATCATTGAGCAAGTTTTTACGAGACCAAACTTTTCCACAAGTGGCAAAATTATTTCACAATCAGAATTCCCAGGCTTTCCTCCGAGTTCGATGTGGTTGTAGACTTCGGCATTCGCGATCAGACACTTTCCTTTGTGATGGAAAGGCTGCTCGCCGTCTGTGATTCCGTTTATGGCCAGACGCCAAAAAACGAGCTCAACCTCGCCTACACTCTGGTGGGTATAAGAGTCGGGTCCCCGGTGGTCGAGTGCTTTCGGGTCTGGCACTGATGCCCGGGTCGTTGCGAATATACCACACATCTAACAAGTTAAAGAAGCACGACTTTAAATAGTAAATGTCTCGGGCTCCTGCAGAACTTCTCAAGGCTCTCGAGACGAACGGATTCGCAAAGGACCAAGTGACCCTAAATTATGTTTATGGAAATACCGCGCAGGACGGACAGTATTCGGCCGGGGCGGGAGAGGCCGCTCGGATACTGGGAAAGTATCTGTCTCAATACGGGTCAATGACCGTAAAAGAAATTAAAAGCCTATAGTAATGTTCACCTTCAGGTATAAGGACTCAGAGACTCGTGATGCAGCCAATACGGCTGCGAAGGCAGCCCTCAGTAAGACTCTTCAAATAGAATATAAAGATCCAAACACAATGGTTCTAAAAAATTCTCCCGGAATTATGAAAACAATGTCCAAAATTCACAGTGATATGGGGATTGACACTACCAATGCAAATTTTAGAACCTGTTTAACTAAAATGTCAGTTCCAAATGATATGATATCTAATAAAACACCATTAAACTTTACTTATGGAGGCTATTATCAGATACCCACGGATAACGCACCGGCCATAGCTCCCCGTATAGGAATCATATCGCTCGGAGGGACATATTATAGTCAAGATCTTAAATTAGCATGGAGAACATCAGGTAGAACAGATCCTTATAAAGAACCCAATTATGTTATCATTCCGGGATCTACAAATATACCCAATGTTTCATCCGGAAACACGAATGCCGACACAGAAAACGCACTTGATCTTCAGTTAATAATGACAAACGCACCTCCGAATGCAATAATAACAATTTATATGGCCCCTCTTTCTTATGATGGTTTTAATATTGCACTGGCTCAGGCCGACATAAATAACCATATTGTATCCTGTTCATGGGGTATATCAGAGATGAACTCTACGCCTGAAATTTTAACATCTATAAATAAAACTTTAAGACGGGTCGTATCAAATGGAACGGCATTAGTGGTTGCGTCTGGTGACCTAGGGTCAAGACCGAACTATCCGGACCTTACATTTTCGGTAACATTTCCGTCTAGCAGTCAGTATAGTATAGCATGTGGTGGAACATCACTTACTTTTGACCCAACATATCAAATAATCACAGGTGAGACGGGATGGAGCGGCTCTGGTGGTGGTTACAGTTCGCTATTTCCTTTACCATCTTATCAACAATACTTGGGAGGAAGTTACCGCCGAGTTCCAGATATTTCTATGACGGCCGATCCAAATAGCAGTCCATGGATTGTTTTTTACGGTAATACCTATTATTTTGTAGGAGGGACAAGTGCCGTGGCGCCCGCATTTTCAGCGTATCTAAGCTGGTTCTTTACAAATAATTCAACTTATGATGGTGAATTTGGAATATTAAATAATATTTATGCAGCCAGAAATACAAATTCATTCAGAGATATAACTTCCGGAACGAATGATCCGGCCGGTCTAGGTTCATATGTATGTGGAACTGGTTACGATATGGTGACCGGTCTCGGGACGCCCATAGGAAGAACACTCGCGGCTCAATTACAAATATAGTTCCAAAATTTCCTTAATCACTTCACTTCTCAAAATATCATCAGTTGTAAAATCGAGATGAAGAATATTCTCCGATGGACGAATTCGTGAAATAAGGTCCGAGAGACCGTTATTTTCAAAACCTCGGTCGTGCTGGTTCACATCCCCTGTCACTACCATTTTAGAATCGGTCCCGATTCGAGTCAAAAGCATCTTCATCTGAGACGGCGTGGAATTCTGCATCTCGTCTCCGATGATCCAGGCATTATCAAATGTTCGGCCGCGCATATAGGCCAATGGACAGATTTCAATCTTCTGCTGAATCATCATTTCCTTTACCTGTTTCGGGCTGATATACCGGTGGAGAGCATCGAACATCGGACGGGTCCACGGATCCATCTTCTTCTCCATACTTCCGGGAAGAAATCCATGCTGCTCATCGACACTCACGGCCGGTCGAGTCAACACGAGCTTGGAGACGTTCCCCTTGATCAAAGCCTTGGCGCCCGAGTGACAGGCCAGAAGGGTTTTGCCGGTGCCGGCCGGACCGGTTCCTATCACGACCGGAGCCTTGGAATAGAGATACTCGATATACCGAATCTGAGAAATGTTACGAGGGAGGACCATTCTATTATTCAAGCGACTTTTTCTTTTAACACTCTAGGACTTGAGACTATGGTTTCTTGAATTTGACCCGACCGAAAGTTACGATCAAGACTCCGTGCGACTATTCTAGTAGGGTTCTCGTCCAGGAACGCGAGGAACTTGTTGAAGGAACACTGAAGTCGACGCTGACTCTTGCTATCTATTTTTGGATTCAAAATTATTGCACCCGTTTTATTTTTAATTTTCAAATTAAATTCCTTAACGGCTCTTGACTCTTCAGCCGTCTTTCTGCGACCCTTTGGAACAGCCTCGATTAATTTTTTCAGTTCTCTTATGTCTTCGGAAGTAACAGAACCGAACAAGGTCTCGCGTGAATTGGTCAAATCGATCTCGATTATTGAGACGAGAGTTTTTGTGGTCGGGCTCGATTGCCGATAAGTTACGACAACCAAGTGAAAAGGTTTAGCCGAACCACAAGATTCGAACACGCGCAGGGCGTCCGCCATGCAGACCACCCCAGGTGACTTTGTGGTCTTTATTGATAAATCGACACCCGGTTCGAGCTTATTGAAACTTCCCGGAAAATCTTTTGCGGCCGTGTAGCCTATTGATTCGAGCTCAGTCTCTGTAGCGCCATAGACGCTTCGGAGAATGTCTTTTTCCCAGGTAAAGCCGTGACTCTGAACAGCCATCCTGGGTTTCAATTTATTTTAGGAATTTTAGGGCCAACCTGGCCAGTGCACTACACATTTTTTTAGTTGGAGAAGGCGAGGCCACCCATTCCGCTCTGGATACGCAGAATGTTGTAGTTGACCGCATAGAGCTTCTGGTTGAGGGTAGAGCGCGTGCTCACATCGGGGTAAGGCTTGAGCTGGGCAGAAACCTGGGCATTGTCAATGCGGGAGAAATTGCAGGTGCCGCTGGGCTGGTGCTCCTCGGGCTTGAGGGCGAAGGAGTAGACGTAGATGCCCGGGTAGGGGGTGCCGCTGTGATACTTGAACGGCTGATACTGGTTGAAATACTTGGAGTTCTGGGTCGCGAAACGGTCCTGGCCGTTGAGGACCAGCTTGAAGGTCTGCAGAGGACCGGTAGAAATCTTGAGACCAGAGCCCGCATCGGGACCGAGCGAGAGACCCTCCTCAGTCCAGTAGATGCTGGTGACGGTAGGGTCCGCACCATAAATGAGGCGGGGAGAACCCACGATGTGAGGCAGGGGGAAGTAGCCCGGGACAGGCTCAGCCACGCTGAAACCGGGATCGGCGGAAGAGCTGATGTTCACGCTCGACACGTTCTGGCTGAAATTCCAGAGAGCGTTCGTATCAGTGCTCAGGGGAGACTGGTAGCACCAGATGAGCTCCTTGACCGGGTGGTTCAGGGTCAGGCGGACGGTCTGGGCGCTGGAGGCAGTGGCGGAGGTGGTCATCGAGTCACCGCCGGTGTGCTGGACCTGCTCGATCAGATACTCGTGACCCTTCTGGGCGAAGCGACGGCGCTCCTCCGTGTCCAGGTAAACATAGTTGGCCCAGACCTGGATGGGGTTGGTGCCGAAGTAGTTGCTGTATCCGTATGAAGATCCGGCCGCCAGATCGAAATCGAGGCGAACCTCGTGATACTGCAGGGCAATCAGGGGCAGGAAAAGGCCCGGGTTTCTGTTGAAGAAGAAGATCAGGGGCAGATACACAAACGAGGTAGAGGCGTCCGCGGACGGGTTGGAAATGGAGGCCATCTTTCCATAGGCAATCTTCTGCGACTCAGCCAGGAAGACCTCAGCATACAGACGGAACCAGGTCTGGTAGTGCTTGTCAATGCGCTGACCACCGATGGTCAGCTCCACGGCCGAGATGGCGCGCTCGGCCAGCCAAGCGCCGTCCTTGAGAACGTTGTTGGAGTAGGTGGAGGGCATGGCAGACGTGTTGGGCTGGAGCTGCAGCCACATGTCACCGACCAGGTCACCGTTGCGGGCGATGGTCACGGACACGCGGGAGCCGCTGGTGGCAGAGCCGTTCACGGTCTGCTGAATAGCCTCCATCGCGAAGTTCGTGTAACGCTTGTAGACCGCCTGGAAAAAGGTCACCTTGGGCTGACCCGTAAGATACACATCCTGAGCACCGTAAGCAACCAACTGCATAAGACCACCAGCCATTTTGGTATATACCAAGAAAAAAATTTAGCCTGTTTCATCCTCATCGCGCCCCCTGAAGTATTCCATAATTTCATCCAGCAATTTAGATGGACAATTGGTAGTCGGGCAAATGAGACCGTCTCGTCCGCGAGTTATGTGTCTACTGGGGTCATAGGCGAACTTTATAAGAATCTGCCAACGGTCTCCATACCGTCGATTAATCTTTTTACCATGGAAAAAGTGCCTGATAATTCCGGGAGTATACCCAAGTCTGAGACCTCTGGCTCTGTCCTGAAAGTTTAGGACATCCTCTTTATATGCATCGGTCGTGTTGCCATTCAGACTCTTCAATCCAAGACCTATGAGACACAAGGCCATGTTGTGATCTCCGGCGCCCAATATACTGTTTTCATAGAGGCCACCTATTTTATCATAAGCCTTTCGAGTAATTGCCCATGCGAATCCTGGATGCCAAAATGTTCGGCCCCACGTGAGACCTTTTTCATAGTTAAAACCAAAAGCGCTAAATACGCTCATCATTTCTTGTTTAAAATTCATATCGATCGCGTGACTAAATAACTGTATAATATCTTTGTGACCGTTTAGAATTTTCAGGGTGTCCATTGCCCACGTATGAGATTCAAACTCTATATCGGCATCGATCCACGCCATTGCCTTCCAGTTCTCGGGAAGGAGCTTCTGAACTCCGATATTTATCATATTTTCCTTGTGCCACAAGGGTGCGCAATCGGTCCTTATTTGCAGGTGCGTCGGGTGACCCTCTCGCGTCACATGGAATGCCTGAGAACCATATGCTAATTCGACTATATATAGTTTTACATTTTCCTCAATTTCAATTCTTTTTATAAATTCTCTGGCCAATTGAAATCGCCTTTTATATTGACAAGGATTCGAAATTACTATAATAACATGCAGAAAATCATCTATAGGATCATTATTCTTAATCGCGAGCCTAGTGTCGCTTATTGTCACGAGGTCGCCGTCACAAGCTACTGACTCTATTATGGTCATTTCTAGTATTATCTAATATTCTTTTACATCCAGAATATTAAACTGGAGCCTGAGGTCGTGGTATAGGTGTCGAATAGTCTCGAGAGCTCCGTTATGATAGAACAACGTGAGATCACTATAGCGTTCATTATACTCAAACCAACGAATTTGGGTCGGATCAATTACATATACAGTTCGATCAATCTTAATAGCTATGCTGGTCGTCATTTACTACTCGAAGATGCGCGCCAAGCCACCAAGTCTGCTTGATCTCGGTAGAACTCAAAGTCCAGACGGCGCCGACAGGCTTGGTAACTCGGGTTCGATATGCACTCGCGCCAGTTCCGCTGAAGGAATTCAATTCTGTTGCCGACCTCGAGCATTTTATCGATCATTTTGTCAAAATACATATCTCCAAACGCCCTTAGGACATTGGTCGCCAGGCGTTCCGAGTGATAATACGGGTCCCTGGGGTATGGAACATTCATTCCCGCCCAGACTATGTTCTGGACCAAAAGGCAACTCTCGTCCAATAGAGCCAAGACTTCAGGAACGGACCTATAGACAAGACGGATATCATCGAAGGCATCATTCACGGTCGTTTCAATATTTTCAAGAGACTGAGTATCGAGCTCGTCAGTCTCTTCCCAATATTCGAGACGGACTCCTCGTGTTAGGTCCATAGTGAATAGACTTTCCTCAAACGCGTTGAGCCTGTCGTAAACTTCGCCGATGCGGCTGTGGAACGTTCGCGGCATTTTTTATCGGTGAAGGAGAGGTCCGAGATTTTTTGACACTTACAGGACTTGTTTTTTCAATCAATTTAGAAATTAAATTGCGTGCGCTATTTGTTGTAAGACCTGCGGACGTCAGCTCACGCATGACTCGTTGACGTGATTTTTCAGACGCATTTCCATAATAAAAACTAAGGTTCCCACGCTTGAGGAGATTCGTCAGAGACGCTTTTATATTTGGAATTAAAATTTCGGGCGTATAATTCCCGGTCCGCAAAGCGTTCTTTACGAGCTCTATATATTGACCGTGGGTCATACCACGTCCGGCCGTTTTCTTCATAAGGTTCCGTGTATATGTTCCGCTTTCTAAATTAAAAAAGACAATAGGACCCTGTTTGGAAAGCTCTCCCGCGGCCACAATGACCCGCCCGGGATGTAAACTTGGCATTTGAAAGTGCCGAGAGCCCGACTCGAGCTTATTCAAAACCCTGACAAAAGTCTTATGGTATCTATTCGTCTCGGGATCATACTCTATGACATAAAGATAGACTCCATCGGACGGAAGATTGTGGACATTTTTGTTCCTAAATGTCCTATTTTGATTTAAATTTGCACGAGTCTGACCATAATAAATCCTGGGCCAGTGGTTAGGTATTCCTGCGACGTGAGTATTTTCTAATATTTTTTGGACGCGTTCTATAGCATTCCCCCTATTTACCCGAGGCCAGTTGAAGCCCCGGTTCAGACCAAAAAGACGCTTAACGTTTAAACTTGGCTCCATTACAATTTACAAACAAAATTAATCTATATCCATCGGATGCGCAAAGTCCTCCGCTCCAAACTCGTGTCCTCCGCGCCACTGCTCCTCCTCGAAAATTTGACGCTCGACTGATTCGAGTTGCCGAGTGAACTTCTGGACGAGACCGGCAATGAAATCACGCGACTCTTCCCATATAGGGCTTGTCGGATCGAACATATCAGTCTGCTCGGCTGCATACTTTCGAATCTCAAGGTCCTGTCGCTGCTTTTCGAGATCTCTGAGCTCCTGCTGGTGCATCTCGATTCGATGATTTATTGGCTGATCGAAATATGAATCGACCGCTTCGACCTCGAGATAATAGGGGTCGAAACTTTCGAAAGATTCCAACATTTCTTCGGGCATATGAGTCATCACATATGTCGCCATATAGTTATACATTGATGGTGTAATAGATTCGTCCAGGAACCTCTCGAAAGTCGAATAGGTCCATTTATAGAGTTGTTCGCCCGACTCAGAGGTCATGCGAAGGAGTTTGTCGTCTTCCCAAGAGAAGGTGGCCATTTTTCTTAAAAGTGGAGACTTCTTTGAGTAAGCTGACTTTGACAGAACACAAATTTTAAGAATCTGCCTCCTCCTTCTTGGTGTAGACCGCCAGGGTCACCTTGAGAGCCTGGGCCGCCGCGGCCTTCTCGGGAACCTTCACCGTATCGGTCGACTGCTCCATTGTCGCTCCCAAAATAGCCTGGTAGAGAGATGTCTCCTCGAGAGCATCCTTGAGATCCGAATTCGCATCCTTGAGCTCAGCCTTGATATTGTTCACACGATCGACCAACTTCTGAATGTTCGCACGGGACGCCATTGTTAACTAATCAGCGACTGATTTTTTTATCTGCCACTATATTAATGTCGAAGAGACTTCGGACAAATACGGGTGCCGCGCCGGGCGGAGGGCTGTCCAATTCTGAAATGACCTATTTGACACAGAAGGGATTTATTTTGAACAAGGGGAAGTGGTTCGCACAGGGTCGCGAGGGCGGCCGTCTTCGCCAAGTTCCACAGTTGTCTATAAATTCTGCCCTTTCAGAATTTCGGGTTCTTCATAATAAGAATTTATCAAATGGTAAACGGACTTCTTTCGAAAATCTCAAGGCCCGGTCTCGCAATCTGGGCTCGGGTCTCTTTAGTTTGGGCAGGGTCCGGCCGGTGAACCTTCCCCGGGGCGTCTTCCCTTCGCTCAAAGTCACCCCGAATAATAAAATAGGCGAGTGGGTTTTTCACAACAAAGCGACCGCCTCTGAGGCAGCGACCGATCCCACGTCCGGGGATGTCCACGATAGTTCGATGTTCGATTTGGACCCCGATGATGAAGAAAATTTGAGCCTTATTCTGGACTTTACCGGTATGCTCGTCCCTCGTGAAAATGTCCAAGAGTTTAATCAAGTCAAAGATTTGTTCGCCAAGACCTGGAAGGATGTAGCCCGGGCACAGGCCGCCAACGGTTCATATCTCGAACTGCACTCTATGGGCTTTCGGGATCAGTCGACCGAGGTCACCTACCTCGACCGGAACGAAATCAAGGGACCGGGAAGTCTCGCCTTCAGACAGATTATAGGCCAGGGTGTCACGAATGGAAAACGGAACAGAATCTTCCTCAAGACCCGAGTGACCCTGCAGCACGTGAATGATCCGGCCCGATTCGTTTCTCAAATTGGTCAGGGAAGACCCAACGAGGTCGATACGGAGATTGCGGGCCTTCAGAACTATGCAAAGGGAAAGTGGGCCGGGGAGCCCGATGTGGTCCAGTGGACTATGGATGGAAATCAGCCGGTCATTAACATTTTTGAATTAAAAATAGGAGCCGGAAAGACAGAGTCGAACAACAAGGGGGCCCACGAGTATAACCAGCTTATCCGGGTCAAGAGAGCATTTGACAATTATCTGGACTATATTACTTCTAAAATTGCACAGCTGGCCGCAAAGCCGAGCCGGAACGCAAGCGAACAGGCAACCCTGCAGAGCTGGAATGGCTGGGTTCGACCCGTCGTCCGGACATGGTTCGTCGCCTTCCTCAAGGGCTCCGCCCCATCAAACTCTCGTCGGGCCATAATGTTCGGAAGGAATAATGATTTAGAAAGAAAATTCACATCCACAAACGAAATGATAAAACTTTCTCACTGGCGCCAGATTCGGGAGATTAATGGTGAACAATTCTGTCAGGTCACCGGTATTAATTACCCGATGATTAGCGCCTTCATAGATCTTCTGAACCACCAGCGCGTCGAGCAGTTCAAGATGGTTCTGGACAATGTTTTCAATGAGACGTCGGTCATTGGCCGGGCCTACAAGAATCTGGCCGGAAGGCGTTACAACACGATCAAGTCTCTCGTAAACGCCAACCCTAACTGGATCGAACCCGTCGGGACGACTCTGAAACGAGTCAACTCGGTCACAAACAACAAGGTCACTGCTTATACCGGTTACACGAGCACCGGAAATTACAGAAATAACACGGCCCCGAACGCAGCCGCAGCCTCGTCTTACCAGCCGAACCTTCAGTCACTTACTATGAAGCGGACTCTATTGGTTGAAAATTTAATGAGATCCCAAAAGGCCGGAAATGCCAACAAGGTCCGGCGGATCCTGAACGGCCTCGGACCCAAGTCGACCGATAATATCGCCAATTCTATTCGGAGAAAGAAGCTCTTCTTCAATACGTATCGTGTCGCTCTGAACAAGCCCGATTACTTGCAGAAAGTTTTGATGGCCCTGATGGCCGGGCAATCTATAAACACCATTCGCCCGAACAGCACCGTAGGACCGAGCGCAGCGGCCCAGGAAGCCGCGGCGGCCTATGCCGCAAGCGCAAATCAAATGAACCAGAATGTAGCAGGGTTTCCTCAAAATAATATGCAGTAATGGTAATGGTCACAGCCAAAGAGCAGGCTCTGGTCGATAAAATATTTTTAAACAAGGTCAAGGCGGCCTATAGGGCCCGGAAGAAGAAGTATGAACAGATCGCACAGAAGCTGGCTCTTCCACCAGTTCCGACCGTTTTTATCCCAGATGACTACATAAATCCGGTGACGCTCAACAAGGCTAAATACGGTCCGGTCGTTTATAAGGTTCGGGACGCCTCTTCGGGCCGCGTGAATTACTATAACAAATCGACATTCTGGTCACTCATGCGAAACACAGGAATAAAAAACAACTACCAGCTCCTTATGGCGATGCCCAAAAACGCCCTATTCAAGAACCCAGTGACTCGGGGGCCCGTCAAGCCTCGCAATGTCACTCGAGTCAGGGTGAAGCCCGCAGCGGCCAAAATCCAATCAGCAGTGCGCCGTCTTATTAAAAAGAAGAAGTCTACTAAAAAGTAGATGGATCCGTATAAAGTTCTAGGGGTGCCCCGAGATGCCCCCGAGGCCGAGGTGAAGAAGGCCTACCGTAAACTTGCTATGAAGCACCATCCCGATAAAGGTGGTGACCCAGAGCAATTTAAGAAAATTCAGACCGCATATGACTCTATTTCTAACCCTCAACCGGACCCTACGGCCGATATGTTCTCTCATATGTTCGGAGGGTTTCGAAAACCAACCGGACCTGTTCGGAGGGCAGACCATGAACACTCTATTCGAATTTCATTTGAAGATTCGTTTCGAGGAACTTCAAAGAATCTGAAGATTTCTTTGGATAAACCTTGCTTTGCGTGCCAAAGGCGCTGTCGGTCATGCGAAGGCCGTGGGGGTGTTCAAATTCAGATGGGCCCTATGGCCTTTTCACAGCCGTGTCAGCCGTGTTCGGGCCAGGGATTTTCATCGAACGGATGTCTCGAGTGTAGTTTCAAGAAACACAAAATCGAGTCGCTCAATTTAGAATTAAAAATACCAGCCGGGGTTGAAAATGGGGCCCGGATTGTCAAAAGAGAAATGGGAGAACAGGCCCGATCAAAGGATGAGGAGCCCGGTGATCTTATATTTCATATTAAAATTGATGATGATCCTATTTTCATGAGACAAGGTTCAGATTTGATTTTTAATACAAAAATATCTTTCGAAGAGAGTGTCAATGGGAAAGTTTTGGAAATTCCACACTTTGATGGACCTATACAAATTGATACCAAGGACTGGGGAATCCTGGACCCGCGCGAAGATTACATTATCCCCAAAAAAGGTTTTGGGGGTAATGGGCGTCTAAGAATTTCTTTTAATATTGTTTATCCTCCGGTCAGGGTTCAATATTTACTAACAAAAGTCGAATAACGACCGCAAGAGCCGTCACGGCCATAGTATCTTGGGCGACATGTATTACCTCATCCATACTGAGTTGGGCGTGATGAAAGACCATATCATTCAGTGTGCTGGGGACAATACCCATACCCACATCTCTCGTGGCCCTCTTCTGAATTCTAGAAAGTTTCTTACTCAGAGGGTGCCTTTGTGCACGCCTCACTAGGACACGAGTTTGGACACAGACTTTCATTACTATAATAAGATTACACTATTTTTAAGGCGATCCAGGTGGCGTCAGCATTTCTAGAACGTTGTGTCGGCTTGTAACTTCGGGTTCACCATCATCTTCAAAATCAATAATATAGGCCTCTTGCGATTCGAAAGCGACCTCGCGTGAATAACACGCGTTTCGGCCCTGCGGGGGGTCAGGGTCGTTGCGGACAAATATGATGTCACACAATTTTGGAGAAAAATTGACCTGTTTCACTCGAAAGTAAAACTGACCGTCAATATCCAGGAGTTCCCAGCCGATCGGCCGAGTCGGTTCATAGACTGACTGAACCGAACCATCCAGACAGATGACATAGATGTCGTTGTTCTTCGGAGCGACCTCAAAGTCCGGCCCGTATGAATAGGTCGATGCGGTCCGTTCGAGATTGTTCGGCACTGATATGTCTCGCGCCCCAAACACAAGTCCGGGTCGGAGGAGCGAGTCCATTATAATTAAAATTCAAAATTTGTGCGTCTTGCTGGCGCTCTCAAGACGCTTTTTCTCAGTCAGGGCCTCCTTGGCTCGAACGGCCTTCTGGCTATAAACTGAACGATCGGTCGACTTTTTGGCCGAAGTGCGTTTGGACTCTCGCGAAGATGCCTTTTCCATCAAGTATCCTAGGATCCTCAGCGAAATTATCTGACTATTTCAAGACACGTATTTTCAATATGGAGGATTCAATCAAATATATAAGAAAACATTCACGGGCCCACAAATATCTCTGCGCAGTCCCAAAGAAAAAGGTGGAGGAAATAATTTCAAAAAATGCCATGGACCTCGATAAAATTTCTATTTTTAGAACAAAATTGGCACCGGCCGAGGTCCATGATGAATATGATGAGATGAGAGAACAAATAATTTCAAATACCCGTGATCAATTACAAAATGAATTTAAGAAGAAATTTAAAATTAATATAGGAAGTCCAATAGAGTTTGCTCTGAAAGTTTATCTGAATGATTCTTGATTTCAAGTTTCAAAGTAAGATCCTCGACCCTTTCCCATGCGGCTCGACACTCGGGGGTGTCTTCATAGTTATAGCACAAATTCTTTGCGTGCTGAATTGCACTCCGTAGTTCACGGGAAGTAACCCGTGGACGACGAGGAGGCTTCGGGGCACATGCGAAAATTTTGAGTGTTGTAAGAGCCATATAGTCAGATAGAGACTGGAGTTTTTAAGTGATTAAATGGCTTCACGGGTCGTCCTAAAAGCGAGCGATGTTGCGGCGATCATCGGTATGAACCGGTATAAGAGTCGAACCGAAATTCGAGATGATCTATGGAAAAAGTATAAGCCCGAAACCTTCAAGGGGCTGACCCGCCGCGACAAGGAGCAGCAGGCTCTGAGGGCATCTCCGGTCGCACAGGAGGTTCTGGCGCGCGTCTCGAACATAAAGGCCCGGGACTCTTCCGATGTTCAGTCGATTATGACCTCTGTGAACGAGTCGATCGCACAGGACGCGAATTTGACGAGCGAGCAAAAGAGCGAGGTCCTCGACCATATTCGAAGCCGGGTGTATACTTCGCACGGAACTCGTTCGGAGGATAAGACATCCGACAAAGTCGAGGCCGAAGAGGGGGCGCGACTTGTTCGGGACAATTCATTTTATAATTTAGATGTGTGCGAGCTTGGCGATTTTAAGTTTGTAATTGTGGGAAAGATCGATCGGATCGAAGAGCGTCCCGATGGGTCCAGAGTGCTGGTCGAAATCAAGAATCGCACAAACAGGCTATTTAAGCAAGTGGTCGAATACGAGATGGTCCAGGTTCAGGTATATCTGCAGATGATGGGGTTGACCAAGGCCCGCCTGGTTGAGCAGTATAACTCCCAGGTCCTGAGTCACGATATTACTCGGGATGAAGAAATGTGGTCAAACACAATAGTTCCTAGGCTCGAGGAGTTTTGCAATGAACTCTATGAATGTTTTAATAAGTAATTTTACCACTAAATAGATCCTCAAATGTCACCATAAATACCTCGTCGTCCTCATTCGTCAGCTCCCAGCCCTCGCCCGGGGTGAAGTCAGTCACGACGCACTCTACAAAGCGCGTCTTCTTCTTCGACTTGAGATTGAGCGTCACATTGCGTCCAATCAGAGTCTCGAACCAGGACTCATAAGTCTCTAGCTCATTCGCAAGCTCGTCGCGATCCTTCGCCAGGTCAAGAACAGCCTCGATAGCATCCATTATACTGTAGGAGGGTCGATAGTTTTTATCTGTGAATACTTCAGGAATGTCCACTCTCAATATTGGTCTGCTATCAGTTGCCGAAATAGTGGGAGACTTTGGCTTCAAAAGTTTCGCACGAGGTGGGGGCTCGGCAGCGTTCGCTCAGGGATCTGTGGGTTACGTAGGTGTCATATATTTCCTTATAAAATCACTTCGCGAAGGGAACGTTCTTTATGTAAATGGAATGTGGGACGGTGTATCGGCCGCCCTAGAATCACTGGCGGCCTATTTCATATTGGGCGAGAGACTCAATCGCCCTATTGAATATGTTGGACTGGTCCTAGTCATCATGGGTATTTTCCTACTTCATGCACCACCTGGTCTAATTCCAAAATAAAGCAATAAAATGTATTATTTTTAATGCATCTTATTTTAGATGAAAATTTTAGAGAAGTCGATACTCTCAATAACGAAAGATTCGAACAAATCCTAGTAAGCAATTGGATCGAAAAAAACGATTGCGTATTAGAAATAGGGGCCCGGTATGGATCAGTCTCGTGTATTATCAATTCTAAATTAAAAAACAAAAAGAATCAAGTGGTCATAGAACCGGACGAGAGGGTCTGGAAAGCGCTCGAGTTTAATAGGAATGTAAATAATTGCCATTTCACAATTATTAAAGGATTTCTCAGTCGCAAGAAATTAAGCCTTACGAACCTCGAAGAGTGTCGTGGTTACGGAACCCAGTCACAGGTCGATGAGGTCTCCGCGATACCGACCTTCACCCTTGAGGATCTGAATATGAAGTTCAATGTTCTGGTCGCGGACTGTGAAGGTTTTCTAGAAACCTTTTTTGACGAAAATCCAGACTTTATTAAAAGTCTGCGTCTTGTGATTTTCGAGGCGGACGCGGAGGAGCGCTGCGACTATAACAAGATTCGAGAGAAGCTCAAGGCGGACAATTTCGAACAAAAATTAGGGGGTTTCCAAAATGTATGGATTAAACGACTAGACAATATATTGTGATTACTTCAAACAGGTCTCTGAGCGCTCGACCGCGCTTCGAACCGCTCACCTTGCCGACCTCTAAGCGCGGGTAGCGCGTGGCGCTCTCTTTTGGGGGCTCATCGATCCATTCGCACTTGTCGAGGTGACGATCACTAAAGTAGTCGTCGGTCTCAAAAAGGACATACTCAATATCCTCGCTCGCCACATCCCGCGACTTGAGGAAATTGTAGGTCCGCTCGATATCCTTGAAATCATCGATGCACTGGCCCATAATTCGCCGGGCCATTTTGGTCCCAAAGTGATCTGCGAACTCGCGGGCCTCCTCGGCGCACTCATCGAGAGCCTCGGAAAACACCTCAGCGCATCGATTCTCCCATGCCTCCTCGTCCCACTCGTCCCGGACGTCCTGGAATCCTTTGAAGTGGATCGGGCGCCGGCACATTGGGCAAGAGGTGCTCGCACCGGTTCCCTTCAGATACCAGTTCTTGATGCAGCTCGAGCAGAATTCGTGTCCACAGGCCAGCTTGCGGAAAGAGCCCTCTGAGCAGTAGCAGACTGTGCACTCGCGTTCCATTTTGAGGGTCTGAATCCTGCTATTGGCTGAGAAATTTGACGCGCTCAAGACACCTTTTTTTAAAGAAATAATCTCTTAATATAAGAGATGTCAATAGTGGCGCCACCTCGTCCTCCTATAATGGCGAAATCCTATGGAGACAGAGGCCCCAAAAAATTGTTTACAATAAATTCCGATAAAAATAGGCTGTTCACAATACGAACAGATAATACCGCGGTCCTAGGATTCAAGAATAGGAATGATGCCATATTCGTGAGTAAAATGATAGAGACTCATATTATTCATGAAAATGAATGGCCCGACATACTGTCAGACAAATTAGTTCTACCTTCAGGAATAAATTATGGTGAGCTACATCACGTCTATATTCAAGAATGGGAAGCTAACGCTCTGTTCAGGATGTGTGTAGGTAATTTTTTAGAACTTGTTACAGTGAGTGAAATTTTAGACAAAAATTCATCAATAAATTTTGCTGGACAACTCGCCAGTTTTACAGAGTCCGATGAGTATTATAGAAAGAGACTCGCAGAACTTTATGAACTCGGCACGTAAGCTTTGCCCCTAAGAACACTTTTGGCATAGACCGCGCAGAGACAAAAATGAATATGAGGCCACTCAAGAGCATCTTTGCTCGATAGAACCAGGCCCAAAGGATTCTTGTTAATTTCCTGGACCATATCAAACTTCTTGTCGGGTCCCATATTCTCGGCCAGATCCATCATCTGAGAAAGCCACTCAACATGGCTACGATCGAGACTGTCAAATTTAGAAACAAAAGAAGAGGTTACAGACATTTTATAATAAAATTGATCAACCTTTTAAGCTTACATTCCACATGTAGTGCAAGGGGGTGCGTATCCCGAGGCCCTCTGCTGCAGGAGAAGCCAAAGAATTATCAAAATCAAAAGCAAAATTAGGTAATTCATCTTATTAATCGTCAAGATTTTCTTCCTCTTCCTCTTCGTCTTCGTCCTCGGTTTCTGTCTCAATCAGGTCCTCTTCTTCCTCGTCCTCATCATCGTAACTTTCCTCGTCCGAATCTGATGGAATATAATCATCGTCTGAATCTATTTTTACAAATCCATCTTCACATATTTTAAAACCGGCATCCTCTTCCAAGTCTGTTTTTAGATATTCCGCAATGGACTCATTATCAATTTCATATGTATCATCCTCGTATCTCCAAATTTTATCATCAGATTCGGAAAGGTATCTGATGGTGAAAATTTCACCCTGTTTTTCCACTACACGAGCGAGAAGCGGAACGGGTTTGCGAGAGCCGACGTCGGTCCAGACCTTTACCAGACTCATCTGCTCTTGCTCACATAAAATGTTTTTAAGTAAATTTACACGTTTTAATATTTAAAAAAAAGATTTAGTTCAGGGGAGCCGTCAGGCGTGCGAACAGCGCCTCCTGCTTCTTCTTCTGGGGTCCGCGGGGGCCGCGGGCGTGCGGCCGGGGCTTGCCCTTGTTGCTGCGCTCCTTACGCAGATACGGGTTGGGCAGGTTCCACACTGGGCTTGTGCGAACCTTCCGCGGACGGCCACGGGGCTTGGCGGCCAGAGCCGCAAGATACTTGCGCTCGACCGGGCCCGGGCCGAACAGCGCAGCCAGGTTGCCCACGTGGGGGCCGGCGCGGGCACCACGAGCCACGCCGCGGTTCACGCGGGGGCGGCGGAAGCCCTTGGGGCGGATTGCCGTGGGCGGGCGCGCCTTGGTGTTGGCCAGCTTGCGCTCGGTGCCGCCTGGGCTCTTCACGAAAGCAACCTTGGGGTTGTAGGTCGTGCCCTTGGCGGACTTGACGACGAACTTGCCATCGGCCGTCTCGTAAATTACGCGGCGCTTAGAGTTCAGGTAACGGGTAGCAGTCTTGGGTGCTGGGGGACGACCGCGGGGAGCCATTGGTATTATAATTACAGAAAATAATTTAGCACTTCCAGTGGGAACCACATCCTATACATGTCACGTAGGTCGTCATCGGCTCGTCGGCCGATCTCGTCTGGAGCTGGTAGTATCGCGTCTTGGTCGACTTGCACTTACCGCACTTGAACATACCCTCATAGTCTTCGTCCTGAGCCTTTCGCATTTCTCGCTGCATATCTAATTTTCTGTTATCGAACATTGCTTTCGAAAAAGGACCTTCAGGCCAGAGTGCTTCGGCTGGATACGACGCGAGTTTCTTCACATCAATTTCTTTGGATCGAATTCTTGCGACCAATTGTGGCACGATATTCAGTGAAACCTTGACTGAACCTTCCTGGACACCAAGAGATACCGAAACCATCAGAGCCCTTTTCATCTCGGACATTATATCAAAGGCTTTTTGTTTATAGATTGTCCTGAAGCGGCTATTTTCCCACGAAGCCTGCTGACCAAGGCTTCTGGTCTTTTTGATAGCCCAATTCAAGATGTTAATTTCGGCATTTCGAGCGCTGGGACCCGGTCCAAGATTGTCGGCAAATTTGGAACGCACGTGGTCTCGCAGGGGATGCTGCATTTTGTCTTAAAATCGGAAATCTCTCACGTTTTCTGACCGTGTCAAGACGCGTTTTCTTTCCGTTTGATCCCGAGGGCATTTTCCAGGGTCGATGTTGCCCGTCTTAATGGTTGACTTCTCTTGAGCCGGAATGTTTCATTATCGGTCGGAGAATCCTCGATCGCCTTGAGGCGACTGACTGTATTCATTTTATTCACGGGACCAAGTGATGCTCTAGTATTTATAGTCTCAGTGACCGGAACATAAATGTGCTCAAAGGGATAATGAACTCTTGGAGGTTCTATGTCACCATTGTAGCTTCTAAATTCTTCTATACTCATCGTGCCTCCAAAACAATCAAGACTCTGGCGCTTGGGGGCGGGCTTTAGTGGAAGATATTTACCGAGGGACTGCATTCTCATGAGGGCCAAAAAAGAACAAATCTCACCTGAGCGGGTCGTGCCCATATCAATCGCATAGGACTTGGCGCAGGCCCAAGAACAAAAATTTCCTATAGAATTGTAGGTTTTCTTTTTTTCATCATATTTTATGGGCAAGTGAATACAGATACCCTCGGGCAATGCGTGGACGCACCACCAACAAATTAAATTGGACATTACTTAAACCTAAAAAACTAATATTCTTTAATGTTGCTATCGATCGATTGCGGAATTAAAAATTTAGCAATGTGTTTAATAAATCCGACGACTCGTAAAATTGCCAAGTGGGACGTGAGCGGGGTGCCACCGCTTCACGCGGATGGTGTATTTGCATGCATGGTTCGGCACCTGAATGAAAAACCCTGGATACTTGATGCCCGAACAATAATTATCGAAAAGCAGCCCGATAAGAACAGAGGTATGAAAGGTATCGAGAATCTTCTTCACACCTACTTTCTTGTCAAGGAAAAGGAGGTGACCATATGGGACGCCCGGCACAAGATTCCAGACGTTGCAGGCGCCGGAAAGGCCCAGTATACGAAGCGCAAGAAGGCTTCGATCGAACGAGCCCGAAAGTTTATCGAAGAGACCAATTCGGAATGGGTAACATTTTTTGACAAACACAAAAAGAAGGACGACCTGGCCGATACGGTCATGCAGGCCCTGTCCTATATAGACAAGCGCCCCGCGGCCGTCGAGACCGTAGCCAAGGTGGTGAAACCTAGGAAACCGACCGAAAATCAGACCAGAACAAAATACTCAAAGCCGAATCTTGCGTGGCTCGTGAAAACAGGAGCCAAGCAGGATGCTCGGTTCAAAAAGGACCTCGCGCGCTACTATACTTCAATTGATGAATTGATTTCTGAATTTAAATTATAACAAGTTTCTGATGACCGACGCGCATCTTGGTGTCGACGTGAATATCCACGCCCGCCTTGGTGAGTGAATTCGAGAATGAAATATCAGGGGTCGGACCACCGCTGAACCACGGATACTCGAGCTTCTCGAATACTCCAGATTTTACCATCATCCAGCCCATTCCAGAATACGAAACCTTCTGGTAGCGCTCGGGACTCTCAGTGATGTCCTCGAATTTTACGGGCGAATCAGTCATATAAGAAACGAACCCGGTGCGCTCATCCTCCACATAGTATCCGGCCGTGACTCCGTGGGGACTATTCAGAAGTTCCGAAAAGTCATCGTATTTAAATAGAATATTGGAACCGATCCACATTATGATATCGTAAGGCATCTTTTGCTCGAAGGGTGCACGGCCCCCCAGGCAGGCATCCGGGGTGACATTCTGGGCCAGGGCAACCTCGTGACCGTCCGATGCGACCCGCATCACAAGGTCCGTCCATGCAGTAATAAACTCGCGACCGTAATTCGTCCCGGGAAGACAGAAGATGACCTTGACCATACTACTCTACAGAGTGTCCGATTCTTAAAGTAATTTTTTATTTACTTATATTAAATGGCTGAAATAAAGATAGGCCGACGTTCAGAAGGCTTCTGTGCCTTTGGCATCGGTGACTGCGGTTCGCATTCAACGTCAACAACCTCTATGGATCTCACCACGATAAACCAGAATATTTCAAATACTGTTAAAAGCAAGAGCCAAACTCTTTCGGCCTCTGGAATTAACCTTAATGATCTAACTTTGAATATAGGAAGTATTTCAGGTGGGTGTAACATAAACGCCTCGCAGCAGATCACCTCCACTCAAACCACAACCGGAACTTTGTCTCCGAGTGATGTATCCGCTCTGAGCAGTAATATCGTAGCATCTGCAATGGCAAAAATTGATCAAGATTCCAATGCTCATGCTGGATTTTTTCAGACGGCCCCGGCAACTTCCACGACCGTATCTAACTATAAAAATAACGTGACAAATTCTCTTGAGACGAATGTTTCAGACTCTCAAATTCTTAATATTATGAATAGTGTTTTCAATAAAAATACCAAGACGGTCACTATAGGAAATTGTGATGGAAAATCAAATTTGGATTTTAGTCAAGATATTGTTTCACAACTTGTAATTACAGGTATACAAAACGCCGTATCGAACGCCATACAGAGCGCGGAGGCCACGACGGCCCAGCAGATTGGCGTGAGTCAAGCGTCTTCGTCATCAGGTTCGGGTCTGGACTCGTTAATTACTGCATTACTCGGACCACTCACCGCCTTATTCGGCTCGGCGGGAGCCGCTGTAGGTATTATTTGCGGTCTTGTGTGCTGCTGCTGCTGTATAATTATCCTTATGTCGATGATGGGGGGAAAAGGCGGCGGGGATGTTGCTACGACAGTCGTTCCCGTTCCTGGAGCACTCAAGAACTTGTCGCCAGAAAACTTGGCCAAGCTCGCACAATCTCTCAAGGGCTAATTCTTTTTACAACTTGTCATTGAAAATTTAACCCAACCAGAACCATATTTAGTAGCACAATCTTCTTCAGGTTTTTTGGAAAGTAAAGAACCTGAAGGAAGTTTTTTGGGGTCAACGACCGGGTCAGCGCTGCTTGTCCGTCGTGTAAACACTACTAGGGCCAATATCAAAACCAGAAGTAGTATGACTAGGGGCGTCATTTAATAATTGTTCATATTATTTTTTAGGCATCATCATAATTCCAATTATTATAAGGCATATGCAAAATAAAATAACGCCACCACCAATATAATAACCCGTATAGTCTTGGGTGGTTGGAGGACTTGGCGTAGTCGTGGGCGTGGTCGTGGGGGTGGTCACAGGACTCGTAGCTGAAGTCGGAGAAGTGTTTGAAGAGGCTCCGCTCATTGCTGAAATATTACAGCTTGCATTTATAGCTGAATTATCTGACATAGTTCCGACGGTGACTTGAGAAAAACACGCGTTAATAGTATCTGTGCAATCCTCACCGGGTTGAGCAAGGAAATTTCCATCTGAACTCGCTGCAGCATGCAGGCATTGATCACATGCGCAATAAGGCTTGAGTTCAGATGACATAAAGGTTGCGCCGAGACTATGAAGTTTACCGACCTTGGCCGATATAGAATCGCATCCAGGGAGTGTAGGAGCCGCGACGCACTGGTCTATGGTTTTCTGAGTTGCGTTGGGGCATGCACAAACATTCGAGGTTGGATTTGCAGAACAATATGCATTGACTATAGTGGAGGCATAGGTCTTCTCAGCGGCCGTCCCAGTCTTATAGACCCCATTGATAGCGTTTACGCAACTTTTGTCATTTCCCCAATTTGGTTCAGAATTACAAATACTCATTTTTAGAGAATTATAACTCACGCCGGCCTGTCCCGATGAAAGCCAATTTCGGCATTCGGTTTTATCTATATTTGGACTAAGCGAACAATAGTCATTTTTGGCTTGTTTCCAGTCGTCGTTCTGAAGAACCTGCTGTCCGAGCGCATCATTAAATATTCCCATAGGAGTAATGAATTTACTCATATCAATGGATGAATAATTGCATTTTCTTTGTAAATTCTGATTTATGTCACCACCAGAGCACCCGGGACCACTCGAATCGCACGCGGAACCGTCTGTATTTGCATAGGTCCCGGAAGATGGAACTCCTAATTTGAGTGGACAATAACTCAACTTGAAGAAATTTGGACACTGTGAATTATAGTCTGTTCCAAAATTGTTGACGGGCATATGAAAGTAACCATTGAATCCTCCGCAGCCGCCCCCACCGGTCTGATGCCACTGGTCCTGTTCGGCCCCTCCATTGGATTTGGCGAAACTTATAGGAACCTGCTTTCCCTTGTAGACATCGGCCGGAGGTCCTGAATTCTTCTTATAAATTGCAAAACCAGGAGCCGAGCTTGCCTGGTTTTGGTCAGCGGAGTAAAGATAGCAGTCACTCCCTGATTTGTTTGCAAAGGCGACACACTGGGTCAGGGTATCACAGGCGGCAGCACATTGATTAGGAGTATAGTTCACAAGGGTGTTTGTGAGGCCGCCGCCCCTATGTGCACCAGAACGGACGAGTGTATACCTGTCTAAATTTTTAGGCACAGCCAAAGGCGCCGCTGGGGGTGCCGTGCTACTCGGCATATCTACTATTTAAACATAAAATAATTTACTAAGTCAGATGAAGGCGGCTGTGGCCACCCCCTATTATGATGCCGCCGGGCGCAAGTATATCATTTTCTTAATTGGAAATAAAATTTATAACGTCAAGGTCCCCTTCAGATACGGCAGGGTCATGTGTCGGGTCGAAGGTCTCAAGACCGTGCAGGAACTCGTCAAGGGTGATGAGGTCGAAATAGAGATTAGCAAAAAGATATGGGAGGGCTTAGAATTTTGGGTTCTAATTTCATTAAAGGAATGCTCTGCCGAAACGGATACTTAACAGGGTCCCGACCAGAGATAAAACGAGAACTCACTGTAAGACCAGTAGAAAATGCGGTCGGTATTCGGTCCGCCTCCTTCAAGGTTTTTCGGACCACGACCGATGGTTCTCTTATTGTGCCGAGGTTTTACGGTCTCGAAAAGTTCGGGGATCCCACCCGAGATACCAGAGGTCCTTGTGTTAAGTGCCCTGGTATCTCTTTTACCGGACGACTCCGAGAGGCGACTCGACAGCCCGAAGCGCTCGACAGTGGCCTCCGGGCTTTCCGTGAAAAAGGTGGGGGCGTTCTCTCACTCCCTTGTGGGTTCGGCAAGACGACCGTGGCCTTGGCCCTCGCTGGGCAGCTCAAGGTTCGAACTATGATCGTGGTTCACAAAGAGTTCCTTGCGAATCAATGGATCCAAAAAATTAAAGAATTTTGTCCGGGTGCGACTATTGGACGGGTCCAAGGAGACACGTTCGATATCGAGAAGGATTTTGTAATAGCTCTCATACAGACCATGTGTCAAAGAGAGTTTGAAAAGCGCGCGTTCGATTCTATTGGACTTTTGATCGTGGATGAGGCACATCATATTGGTGCTCCCGCCTTTTCACAATTTATGTTCAAGATATGTCCACGATTCACTCTCGGGCTTACTGCGACGCCAGAAAGAAAAGACGGACTGACGCGGCTTTTGTATTGGTTCTTGGGACCCGAGTTCTTCCGCGCAGAAAGGTCTTGTCAGATCACTACTCGGGTCTCGGCGCTTAAATATACGAATGAAGCGTTCAAAGAGGCTCCACCGGTAACGCGGTCTGGAAAAATTAACATGGCCGAAATGATCAATATCCTGGTAGATATCCCAGATCGGAACGATCTCATCATCCGTGAAGTCCTCGGTGCTTGTGATAAGGGCCGGCGCGTCCTGGTTCTCAGCGACCGCCGCAGCCATTGTCTTGAGTTACAAAATAAATTTGGCTCTAAGTCTGGATTGTATATAGGGGGTATGAAAGAATCAGAACTTGAGGAATCTGCAAAGAGACCTATAGTAATTGCTACATTTCAGTTGGCTCACGAGGGTCTCGACATTCCGGCCCTGGATACCGTCGTGCTTTCAACTCCCAAATCAGACATAAAACAGTCTATAGGTCGAATTATGAGAGAAACTCCCGGAAAGGTCAATGCTCCTCTTATAATTGATATAGTCGACCAATGGTCTGTATTTTTTAGTATGTATGCAAAGCGATCTGCGATTTATAGAGAACTTGGGTTCGACACGGGCGAGCCCCCACCGGGTCCGGCCAAAGGTTACTGTATGGTCCAAATATAGATATTGTAGTCTCCTAAAAATGTAAAAGCCACATATCGATTATCAACTGCCGTGATACCTGTGCACGTCTTATTTGTAGGTAAATATGGTATGTTGAGAGTCGTGCCCGTATTCATAAGAACGACCGCAAATGTCGGAGTATTCTGAACCCCGTAGACTATAAAAGACGCCGTCACAGTTAAATACGCTATGTTCAATGGTGGTAAAACACCATAGTTTATGATTTCCCACAAAAAATTCATATCCTGATCAAATACATCTAATGTGTAATCGCCACCTTGCTGATATGTATTAAATAAATATAACCGATCATCTAAATCTACTGTAATTGCTAGAGGAGCAACATCATAAGACCCTGACGAGAAATAAGTAGTATCGTAAGATAATACCCCGTTATTGTTGACATACCGGATAAGCTTATAATTTACTTTATCAATAAACATTATATCTCCTCTAGAATTTGCAGCAAATCCGCTAAAACCCGCTGGGGGCAACGCAAAAGAATAACTTGACATATCAGACGTAAAATCATAAAGAGTCGTCAAAGTGTTTGATAATAATAAGTTAGAAGAAGTGTCTATAAAAATTGGTTGGCCACCTGTATCAAAACTCATTTGAGTTATCGTGTGTCCCGATATGTTCACAACATTTGAGTAGGTTGAAAAACTTGGAAAGTCCGACTCCATAATCCAATTTGATGACCCGAAATACAACTGACTTCTTGTATTGGCCGCCAGAAGATTACTCAACGGGAGCTTTGTATTTATCATCGTCGGACGGGTTATTATTCCCGTGGCCGGGTTTATGTAGTAGATGGCGTCGAGAGTCTTCATAAGAGAAGTTATAGTATAGTTTCCGGGTGGTGTCGTCAGAATTCTATTCGCATTGTAGGGCGCGCGCATATTATAAAAACCCACAGGAATCTCGGCCGTCTCGAGAGAAACCTCCCGGACATCCACATACTTTCTCGAAAAAAGAATAGAACAGTTAAACGAGTCCCCATTCTTCGTCACGAGTGGGCCGGAAATTTCAGACCCGGAACCCACAAGTGCCGTGTTGATATGGATATACTGTTCTTGAATTTTGAGAGTAAATGACCAATCGACCCCGTTATTATTTAAAGGATTTCCGTAACGGTCAAATATCTTTATATTTAAACGATTGAAAGGATAAATGCTGTTGGCATTATATACTTTCTGTGTATTCTGGTTATTCCTGGTCCAGTAAATTGTAGAACTTGCTTGATCATATGGAATTTTATACGTAATTTTATTGGAATCCTGTGATGATGATCCAATATTCTCTATATACACGATAATATAGGTATCAAATGGAAATTGATATCTATATGTTGCGTCACCGGTGATATCCTCATTCGTCCAACCTAGCAAGGATGCCAGAGTTGTCATATTACTATAACTTCATATTTATTTAACGCCTCCTTGTAGCATCGACCAGACCCATCAAGAGAATGGCTCCTACGAAAAACATCGCTATATAATTGCACTCTGAATTATCAGGTATTATAGGCGGGGGAGCTCGAGGAGGCTCCCTGCTGACGGGCGGCCTGGATTCAAATGGTGCATAGGACAATGCCATCTACTAATTTTAGTCAAGAAATTTCTTAGAGCGAGACTTCATTTTTCTTGGCCCCCTTGGGTCCACGTTTCTTCCCTCCGACCCGAACCTCTTTTGTATCACCACCCTCATCATTCATCGATACGATATCGGAAACGGACTCGGCATCCTCAACGCGAGGACCTGTGCGGGTCGCCATCGGCTGTGATGGTCCCATCATACTCATAAGAGAACCAAAGTCCATTCCGGGACCACGCATGTCCCTCCCGCCTCCCTGTTGAGGCTGGTCAGCCTGAGAGCGCTGGACCGCATCGACCATATTACGCATTAGGTCCGGATTCTGCTTCATGACCTGACTGACGTTCGGGACGGCCGCCTTGAACATCGAGTTGGTCAGGTGAAACATCATTGCGGACCCTCCGACCATCATCAGAAGTTTCACCTCGGGAGCGACCTGAATCTTGGTTTTATACTTGTTATGAAGATCCTCAAAGACTCCATCATAATCCTCTACATTCTCCATCATATTCTGGGACCAGCCATTCAACTCAACATCGAAAGGATCGAACTTGTCATTCAAAAACTCGAGACCAGTCACGCACGCAACGAGCATTCGGCGCTGAAACTTGATCGAACGCTCCACCTCGATGCCATAGGTCATTCGCTTATACTCGGTCCGGATCTCTTCAATATCAGAATAGATCGTCAGACGCTGGCTCGAGTTTATGCCCTTCTTATTAAGGCGAGTAATCTTGTTCAAAAGGTCCGCCTTCTCGTCCTCAATGGTCTTGTAGCCCTCGGAAGGTTCCTGGGGACCTGAGCTGAACTGACCCTGCCGCTCAGGCTCCTCCTCGTAGCCGTCCTCATCGGCCCCATCATACTCCTCAACAGGCGGCGGAGGAGGGGCGGTCCGCTTTCCCGGATTCATAAACATATCGAGACCCTCAGAAGGGTCTACCTCGGGCTGGGGCGCTGGGGCCCGGCGGGCAAAGGGACTGGGCCGGGCCGGCTTGGACTTCAGGGGGATCGACTTCTTCTCGGGAAGCTGAACAGAAATCTCATCTAAAATTTTGGTCTCATCGTCATTCATATTTAGGGTCGATCCGCCAGCGCTCTCAAAGGTCAGGTCCATCTGATCTATTTAAAGAAAAGTGCATCAAGTCTTTAACGCATTCTTGAAAATAATATTTGTAAAAGTTAAATGGCATTCAAGATTGGAAAGGTTGCCGTTCACGCCATTATTATCACGCTTCTCCTGGCTATTCTCTATTTTCTGATCCAGGGTAAGGGCAGCTCGTTCACGCCCTCGCCCCTCGTATCCATGCCCGGCCCGAACGCCTCGGGCCTGCCCGCAAGCATCTTCGATCTTCCCCAGTCCATCGAGTGTGTGGCCGGTCCTGGGCCGAGTGCCGATTACTACGCCCTGTCGGGCGCTGGGGTCTGCGGAGGCTCTGAGTTTGTCCTGAACTCAATGCACGATTACACTATTGATGATGGTATCGGTGGCCCCTTACTTTCAAAGTAAATGACCAGTCCAAAAAATTATTATCAATTTTATTTCCAAATTGATCAAGGACCTGAATGTTCAGACGGTTCAGAGGGAACTGGCTATTTTGATTACGAACTATTTGATTGTTAAACGAGTTGTTTGACCAAAAAGTTTTTGCGGAACTGATCGGAACCTTATACGTGATCTTTTGATTTTCGTTCGAGGAGGTTCCTATGTTTTCCATCCATATCGTTATATATTTGTCGAATGGGAATGAATAACTCTTCGTAGATGTTCCACTCGGATTTCCGATTGAGTAACCTAACAAATTTAAAAGAGAATTTTGAGTGACCGTTAGAATTCCGGGAAGAAGAGCAGGTATAAAATTATATCCAGATGGTGGGGGATATATGGCACTCGTCTGCAGAGTCATTGAACCGGCCCCTCCACTGTCACCATATACACACACTCCAAAGTAGAACGGCCCCTGACCATTCATAAAACTAATATCTTGTTGAGATGTCCATGAACCGCCGTTTACCCTAAACTGTATTAAAAAATTGTCGGTATCTATAGCCAGATCTATTATATCACCAGTAGTAAATCCGGGAATAGACCCCTCAGCGCTCAAAATTGAATAATACGCGCCATCTTCCCAAAATGCGACACTGGACGAGTTGTCTCCTCCACCTAGATAAGTTTGAGTGAATCCCGCATTAATAAACGCATTAGAAGCAAGACCGACGCACGTGAATTCTGTAAGATTAGGAACATAGCCAGCCTTGACGGAAAACATTACCGCTGAACCAGAAGGAATTGCGTGTAATGTAAGCATCGTAGGTTCGGAACCTGATGCCCACATAGATGGTAATGCGGTAACCGTCAGACCATTGTTGGATACTGTTTGATATGGAGCGGCAAAAACAGTATTAAAAGAATCTGTAGGTGAATGATACTCATTTATACGATCACCTACCTTTTCGAAAGTATAGCCCGAGGCACTCGACATTGCGGTCAGCAAAGTATCGATCGTATAATTTCCGTCCGGAATTGAATAAGAGGTCCCATCGACCGTGAAAGTGTCGAAAGGGCTTCTGATGTTGTAGAAGCCGTGGGCCATTTCGACCGTCTCCAGACTGACCGCTTCGACGGTATACATATTTTTGAGTAAAATTGAACAATCAAATGGATTCCCGTTTACCTTTACCACGCCATCAGCGCCCGTGTGAAAGTGAAACAGTTGTTCCATATATTTTCTACTCACATTATAATATAATGCTTTGTCCTTCGCAACTTCACCTGGACACCTCGGATGATATGAGGGTCACGAAGCAGAATGGAAACCCCTTCACATGCAATATACTTCTGGGAAACAGGCACCGGGCCCTCCGTGAAATTTCCCTCCAGAATGCTCAGATACCTATAGGTTTCTACAATATCCGAGCGCCCTATAATACCTTTACATATAACTCGGTCGATTACACCATAACTCCTGGAAATTATAAGACAATTTCTGATATAAATTCGGCGACCGTCAATCAAACAACACCTTTATCAACTCTGGGCCAGTTTTCAAACACTTCGCCGACGGTTTTTACACCGGTATTAGGACCTCCCGATGGGACTATAATGATAGATAATACGAATGATACTTTTTCGGTAGTTACCCAATACTGGGATCATTTTGGTGTTTATACAACTCAAAGTAATACGGTGACGCTTGCGCACGGAAATTATACTGTTCAAACTATTTTCCATACTTATTTATTTTCATTCATTCCTGGATATTATGATGTAAATTTCTCCAATGGTCAATATAACTGGACTATAATCTCTATATTAGACACCACGGCTATAATCTCTATAGGAATGCCAGCGAGTATGATGACCGCGATAGGAATGACTCTGCCGTATTCAAATCAAGGACAATTTGATCCCCAAGATCTTAAAACTACATATGGAGTTTCGTGGGATGGGCTTCAATTAAGTATTAGTTCAAACAATCAAGCACAAACTAGTCCTTGGAGTTTCACGACAGTGGCCGGAGGACCCGGGGTTCCAGTAGCCGGCACTTTCGGACCGCCTACACCCAACTCTTTCTTGGCTTTTATGGGATACACACCAACCCAAGTCTTGTCGGGACTCACTATAACAGCAACCTATAACTGGTTACTGAATTTTGATAATTATATAACCATATGGATTGAAAATTTAGCACAGTCCTCGCAAGAGACGAATCAAATTACATTTAAAATTCCTATGAACAATGTCAGCTCGAACACTATATACTGGACAGAGGCTTCTCAGAACGAACAGAAGATCGCGGTCTCCGACAAAGGGCCTCGGGTTGACCGTCTCAATATAACCGTCAGGGACTTTCTGGGTTACGTCTTAAACAACAATGGCTTAGATTGGGCGTTCTCAATGGATATTTTGAGCCTAAATTAGAATATTACATTATAATATGTATGATCCGGGCTACACTATAGCGAACGATCCAGCCGGAATTCTACCAGATGTCATATATGCAGTAGATCTGCATGCATCAAATAGTATTTTTTCCTCAAATTTGTTAATTACAGGTGAAATTTTGGGAAACGGAAATCCTGGAACGAGTGGCCAAGTCTTAACATCGGGCGGTCAGGGCTTTCCTGTATATTGGGGAACTGGGGGTGGCGGCGGTTCATCTCAGTGGACAGGGACTTCACCGAACCCTATATACTATAATTACAATGTGGGTATAGGTTCAGGTGCCGGACCAGTGAATACACAATTATATGTTACAGGTAACGTTATTGTAACTAAAGAAATTACAACAAATTCAAATATTTTTTCGTTCAACACCGTAGCTTCGAACGCACTGATAGGCAACCTCTTTGGTAACGTGACCTCGTTTGACACGAAGGCCTCGAACGCCCTGATAGGCAACCTCTTTGGTAACGTGACCTCGTTCGACACGAAGGCCTCGAACGCCCTGATAGGTCCTCTGTTTGGAAACCTTTCTGGAAATGTCAGTTCA
>Ga0164297_10000991_pt1 | contig 31976 bp, 28 predicted proteins | sample GEODES058metaG_FD_113539 | JGI IMG/M metagenome (GOLD analysis project Ga0164297, IMG submission 113539) | Dystrophic lake water microbial communities from Trout Bog Lake, Wisconsin, USA - GEODES058 metaG | ecosystem: Environmental > Aquatic > Freshwater > Lake | place: USA: Trout Bog Lake... | reverse complement strand
TAAAGTTCAAGCCTCATTTTACGAGATCATCATGGCCCGATCCGCTGACGCCTTCACACCCTCAGGCCTGCAGAGCCTTTCCACCCTTGCGCTGCGCCGGCTTATATCGTGTTGCGTATGTTCGGCGCTTTATCTCGGCCTGTTGGCTTGGCTATCATCCATTTTGGCGCCTGATCATTGGGAGATATTGAGCGTTCTCATCCTCATCTCTTTTGCCTGCGCGGCGCCATGGCTGGTGCTGGGTGTATGGAATAGCTGTCTGGGTTTTTGGCTTTTGCATGCACGCACAAATGGCCTGAATGAGGTTGCGCCTTTTCTCACCATAGATCCCACACACCCCCTGACATCAACCACAGCGGTGATTATGACCTTGCGCAATGAAAATCCTCAGCGCGCGTTTGCACGGCTCCGCGTGATGATGGAGGATGTCATTGCAACCGGTCATGGCGAGCATATTTCATTTTTTGTGCTCAGTGATACCTCAGATGAAGATATTAGCGCACAAGAAGAAGAGGCCTTTGCACAATGGCAGACATGGGCGGGTGAGCATAAGGGGCGTCTTTATCATCGCCGCCGTGACTCCAATGAAGGCTATAAAGCCGGCAATATCCGTGATTTCTGTGCGCGGTGGGGAGATGAATTTGATTTTATGATCCCACTTGATGCTGACAGCCTTATGTCAGGGACTGCGCTTATAGATCTCATTCGCTATGCGGAAGCTCATCCACGCATTGGGATCATCCAAAGCCTCGTGGTGGGCGCACCTAGTGTATCTTTTTTTGCGCGCCTATTTCAATTTGGCATGCGTCACGGCATGCGCTCTTACACAATGGGCAGCGCGTGGTGGGCGGGTGATTGTGGCCCATTTTGGGGTCATAATGCACTTGTGCGCATCAAACCCTTTCGAGATTTTTGTGAACTGCCACTGATTGATGCGCGCCCGCCACTCGGTGGTGCCATCTTGAGTCATGATCAAGTTGAGGCTGTCTTAATGCGCCGCGCAGGCTATGACGTGCGCGTTGTGCCCGTGGAAGCCGAGTCCTTTGAAGACAATCCTCCACATATGCTTGAATTTATGCGGCGCGATCAGAGATGGTGCCAAGGCAATCTGCAATATATTTATCTGCTCGGCATGGAACAGTTGAAGCCCATGAGCCGCTTTCAAATGCTCTGGGCCATACTCATGTTTATAGGCGTTCCCGCATGGGGCTTGATCTTGCTGCTTATCGGCTTCATGGCCCAATGGGGTGAGGCTATGAGTGAGGCGCATATTTTATCAGCGCAATTCTTCTATCTGACCATTCTCATTCTCTCGCTCATGCCCAAAATAATGGGCTGGCTTGATCGCGCTCTCACCCAAGGTGGCGCACAGGCCTATGGTGGAGCTGGTCTTTTTTTGGTCAATATCATCAGCGAGGCTTTATTTTCCTTCCTGCTGGGTGCTGGGGTGAGTTTCAGCACGGGACTTTTTATGCTCGGTCTTATCTTTAACCGCTCAACCACATGGAGCGGGCAAACGCGCGATGCACAGGGATTGTCATGGCAACAGGCCTATGATGCTTTATGGCCCGCAACCCTATTTGGATGTGTCCTTTGGGTGCTTTATAGCGCTCACCCCATATTAATTATCTGGTCATTACCCCTCACTTTAGGCTATGTGCTCGCCATTCCCTTTGCGGTCTTTACATCATCCCCCGCTCTGGGGCGTTGGGCAAAAGCTAAGGGCATAGGCGCTGTGCCTGAGGATTTTGACCCTCCAGCTATTTTACGCGCCCTGACAACAACTGATTAAGCGAGGCTTTATGCGCTTTTTAACCCCAACGGCCACCCTTTTTATTGCGGCATTGATGCTATCTCCATCACTTCACGCCGAGCAAAAGGACAACAGCAGCTTCACCACACCCTCAGAGCAAGCAGATGCATCTGAGCTCAATGTGATGGTGCGCAATAAAAGCGAGCCCGTTCTATGCGCTGAAAAAGACAATGTGGCGTTGGAATTCTTATCAAATGATGTGCGCCAATTTCGTATTCAAGCCATTCATCCCGCTTATATCGGCACCATCACAACCGACCGCTGGGCGCCTGATTTCACATCATGCGATATGACGAAAGATCCAAGCTTTACATCGGATCAATCACGCCGAGTGACATTTTATGAAACACCGGATTTATGGATCACGGGCTATACCTATCCATCTTTCTGGCGCCCCAATACTGTGCCTGTGCGCGTGGGTGATCATGTCGAGAATGGCTTACATATGCTGCAAGTCTGGGTGCATCATCGTGAACGCGCCGAAGAAGTGCTTGTGCTCTATCCACCTGATGGCTATTGGCGCGCGCGCCCCCTGCCCTTTGGTGATATGCGCTGGACCGCTTATGGCTCTTCATTCCTGATTGGCCCCATTGAAGTGCAGCAACGGCCTATTGTAGCCATTAAAGACATTGCATTTGATCCTGCCACCAAGAGTTTCACGCTCAATTTTGTGCGTGGGGGATCTGCGGTCATTAAACTTGAAGGGCTCGACCAACGCCATATGGCGCTTGATGTCAGCGTCAAAGATTTGCCCAAAGATTTACCTTTTGCGGCAATGCGCTCCATGTACACAAGCGAGATCAATGCAGATGTTGCGAAAGTCAGCTGGCGTGCCAAAGGCGCACAAGGCTGGGATGAAGCCCCGATCATGACCTATCGCGGTGGTGACATCGCCGAGATTTGGGCGGGACGCACATCACCCTCCAATCATAATATGAGCGCGCCAGATATGGTTTTCGGTCCTTTCCACGGCTCTAGCAAGTGAGCATGATCCAGCGCCCTCGTCTCGCCGTTCTGGATTTATGTCGCGGCGGGGCGATGCTTGCCATGGCGCTATTTCATAGCACATGGGATCTCGTTTATTTTGGCTGGGTATCGCAAGATATTGCTCGCTCCGCAGTCTTTCATGGCTTGGGCCATATTATTGCATCCGTATTTTTATTAAGTTCAGGCCTTAGCCTTGTTTTGGCGCATGAGCATCACTTCCACATAAAAGCTTTTTTTATTCGGCTCATGCAGATCAGTGCCGCAGCGGCGGCTATTAGTCTGGCAACATTCTACTTCATGCCGGAGGGGATGATTGTCTTTGGTATTTTACATTGCCTTGCCGTAAGCTCACTCATAGCGATTGCCTTTTTGCGGGCCCCATTATGGCTTATAGGTCCATGCGCCATTGCTGCCTTGCTTGCCCCCACTGTTATCAGCGAGCCCCTTTTTAATGGAACTTTTGTTCAATGGCTGGGGCTCGGCACATTCGAGCCCGCCACTTACGATTGGCGCCCCTTATTTCCATGGCTCGGCCTTGTGCTGATAGGTTTGGCTATCGGGCGCTTTTTGACATCACCTGCGCATGAACATCACCTCACAAATATAGCGCAGTGGACACCACCGCGATTGATCAAGCCTCTGATCATAACAGGGCGTCACGGGCTTCTTTTTTATCTCCTGCACCAGCCCATCTTATTCGGAGGGTTGTTTCTCATCACCTCCATCATAGCGCCTCAACCAAGCGCAGATGAGCGCGCTTATATGCAGGCATGCCAGCAGCAATGCGAAAGCCGCGGGCATGATCAGGCCTATTGCCTCAAAACCTGTTCATGCGTTGCAGATGGTTTGAAAACATCTGGCCTATGGGTGCAAGGGCTCAGTGGTGGCGGCTTTACGCCACGTCAGTCCCAAGAAATGGAACAGATTGCAGCTCAGTGCATGCGCGCTGATCTGCCGGAATGATCATGATAAATATCAGCTCTGGCGAACTTGGCCATATTGTGTTTTACCCTTGCTAATCCTATAATTGAATATGACCGGTTGAGCTTTCGCTTAATTTGCTCTTTTTAGTATTTTTTTGCGTCTATTTTCATATTGCCTCATTCATGCCTAACAAAAGCCATTCTGCGCTGCTTTAGCTCTTTATGTTGTTTCTGAGCATCATATCTAATGAGTTGCGCAGATAGAAGGAGACGGATTATGGCTACATCAACGCGCGGATTTGCTTCTATGTCACCTGAGAAGCGTCGTGAAATTGCCCGCAAAGGTGGCGCAAGCGTCCCTAGCAGCAAGCGCAGTTTTACCCAAAATCCAGCCCTTGCCGCCGCAGCTGGCCGCAAAGGTGGACAAAGCGTTGATCCTGCAAAACGCAGTTTCTCGCTTAATCATGATCTTGCTGCTGAAGCTGGTCGCAAGGGCGGACATGCCTCACATGATCAGTCACGCAAAAAAGATAATATTGAAGCTGCTGAATAAAGCTGCTGCGGTATTTTAATCTATGACAAGACAGCGCGCTTTTGGTCTAAAAGCGCGCATCACTCTTGCCTGTATCCTCGCCTGTTCGCGCCTCATTCAAAACCGACCCAATAATAATAAGGCAGGGGCCAGCAGGTTTGGCAGCGGCAACAAGGGCGGGCAGCTCACCAATTGCACCATAAATAACATTTTGATCAGGCCATGAGGCGCGCTCAACCACTGCGGCAGATGTGTTGGGGGGGAGGCCATGTGCCAAAACTTTATCAACAAATAATGGCAGTGTGCGAACACCCATATAGACAACTGTGGTTGCCCCCGCATCGGTAAGAGCATGCCAATCCAAATCATCGGGCAAACGCCCATTGCGTGCATGGGCAGTAATAAATTGCACACGCCGCGCAAGACTTCGCTCGGTGAGAGAGGTCTGCAAAAAAGCCGCAGCGGCAGTGGCAGCTGTCACCCCTGCAATAATATCAACGGGAATATTATGAGCTTTGAGTGCTGCAATTTCTTCGCCCGCACGCCCAAAAATCATGGGGTCGCCGCCTTTAAGGCGAACAACATATTTGCCTTGCTGAGCAAGCTCAATCAGCAAGGCTGTAATATCCTCTTGCGTGCAAGAGGGCTTATAACCTCGCTTACCCACAGCAATGCGCTCAGCCTCTCTGCGCCCTAACGCAAGAGTATGGGGGGAGACGAGATCATCATATAAAATCACATCAGCACTTTGCAGCGCCCGCACCGCCCGCATGGTCAATAATTCGGGATCACCCGGCCCCGCCCCGACCAAAGCCACACGCCCGCTGTGATGGTTGGATTGATCAAGCAATGCTAATAAGTCATCGCAATCGCTGAGCTGTGGGAGATCTTGCGGGCGGGCAAGAGCCCTTGCGCTAAAGCCCTCCCAAAAAAGGCGCCGTTGGCGAAAGCTTAGATTGCGCTCACTTACCCGCGCACGCCATGCGCGTGCTGCCTGTGCCCAGCGCCGAAAGCCCTCAGGGATTAATGTTTCAATCCGCGCTCTGATCATTTGCCCGAAGACGGGTGCCGCTCCATCGGTTGAAATACCAATCACAAGTGGCGAACGCTCGACGATGGCCCCAAATTGCACATCGCACCATTGGGGGCGGTCGATCACATTCACAACACCACAGCCCGCCGCATGGGCCGTCTCATAAAATAAACGCGCCTCATCCTCATCCCCGCAATCGGCGATGGCCAGAATCACATTCTGTAGGTCATCCCTCTGCCATTGGCGTGTGAACAAGGTCACATTTTCCCGCTCGGCCTGTTCACTCAGGCGGGAGCAGGGATCGGGGGCAAACACATGCACCTGAGCGCCAGTTGCGGCCAAAAGCTCCGTTTTCCACGCCACAGCCTCAGATGAACCGATGAGGCAGACCTTTTTGCCTCTGAGTTTGAAAAACAGGGGCAAAGACGCAAGCTCACCAATCCGCGCAACAGGGCTCGCTGGCGCCTCAGGCACGGGCTTACGATGGGATGAGGAAGAATGATCGTGCGACATGGACTTTAGTCGATACAGAAATGCGGACTAAGTTTCAACTTTAAGCCAGAATGCGGCTGCTCCGCCGCATCCCCTCCATAATGTTGCAATTCTTCGCAACTGCAACTTATTTAACTGAGCATATGCAACATAGATATAACGCCTCTCAGTCTTCACATACTTTCGTCTAAATTCACATTTCCATAGCTTGGAACACTTGCTTTGCTGACCCATGTCTTGTTTGCTTATCTCTCCTGCATGGAGCGCATAACTCCAATCCCAATTTTAGGGCGCGGGACGGAAACCTAAGGAGATGAACGTGAAGATGAATCCTTTTGTACTGGCTCTCATTGCCAGCACAGCTCTTGTCAGCAGCGTCTATGCAGCTGATCCCATTAAAATCGGTCTCAGCGGGCCCTTCACGGGCGGCTCATCATCCATGGGCGTCAGCATGCGTGATGGCGTAAAACTCGCTACAGAAGAAATCAATAAAGCAGGTGGCGTTTTAGGTCGCCCTTTGCAGCTCATTGAGCGCGATGATGAAGCAAAAAATGAAGTGGGTGTGCAAGTCGCACAAGAGCTCATTAATAAAGAGCAAGTTGTCGCAACACTCGGCTTCATCAACACAGGCGTTGCCCAAGCCGCGCAACGTTTTTATCAAGAGGCGGAAATACCCGTCATCAACAATGTGGCCACAGGCTCTGTTATCACCAAGCAATTTGTGGGTGGCGATTACAAAGCCAATTATGTTTTCCGCACAGCTGCCAATGACACCATCCAATCCGCCATGATTGCGGAGGAAGCGATCAAACGTCAGGGCTTTAAAAAGCCTGCGATTTTGAACGATTCCACCAATTACGGCATGCTCGGGCGCGCTGATCTCACCGCAGCACTCGAAAAGCTCGGCGTCAAAACAGTCGCGGAAGAAAAGTTCAACATTGGCGACACAGATATGACCGCGCAAGTGCTCAAAGCCAAAGAAGCGGGCGCTGATGTGATCTTGACTTACGCCATCGGGCCTGAGCTTGCACAAATTGCCAATGCCATGGGCAAACTCGGCTGGAAAGTACCAATGATCGGCTCATGGACATTGTCTATGGCCAGCTTCATTGACACAGCCGGCGCCAATGGTGATGGCGCCATGATGCCACAAACCTTTATTGAAGTGCCCTCAACACCAAAGCGCAAAGCTTTTATTGAAGCCTATCATAAGGCCTATGGCGGCGATCGCATGCCCTCACCTGTGTCCGCAGCGCAGGGCTATGACTCCGTCTATTTGCTCGCAGCAGCAATTAAACAGGCAGGCTCAACTGATGGCCGCAAAATCCGTGAAGCGCTTGAAAATCTAAATGAGAAGGTTGAAGGCGTTGTGACTATTTATGATCATCCCTATACAGCGGCAGATCATGAAGCCTATACGTCCAACATTCCTGTCTTTGGCTTGGTCAAGGGTGGACGCGTGATCCCAGCCCATCCCGAAGATGTGGCGGGCGATAAGGCTTTACGCATCAAGACCAAATCATAATAAGCTTTAAAGACCTCCCCGCACCCTTGGGGGCGGGGAGGTTGTATTTCAGATATAGGGATAGGGAATGGATATTCTCGCTCAATTGATTGTGAGTGGCATATCAGTCGGCATGATCTATGGCATTATTGCTTTTGGTTATCAGCTGACATTTGCAACATCCAAAACACTTAACTTTGGTCAGGGTGAAGCGCTTGCGGTGGGCGCGCTGGTTGGGCTGAGTGTCATCAATTTTTTAATTGGCCAATCGCTTGGGTCATTCACCGCCTATCTCATCATGTTACCTGTGGTCTTTGCTTTTGGTCTTGTGCAAGGCACTGTGGTTGAATTTTTGGGCGTGCGCCAAGCCATCCGCACAAAATCGGAAGCGGGCTGGATTATGGCCACAATCGCGCTCGGCATTATATTTCGTAATTTGGCAGAAAATATTTGGGGGCGCGATGCCCTACGTTTTCCCTCTCCTTTGCCTGAAGCCGCGCTCGTTATCGGGCCTGTTCGTATTCAGCCCATGGAAATTGCCATTGTGATCGGCGCTATTTTGCTGATGGTGGCAGTTGAACTGTTTAACCGCACCTCCATTTATGGCAAAGCAGTGGTCGCCACATCCAATGATCGTGATGCCGCTGGCCTGATGGGCATTAACACGCGCATTGTCATCACCTTCTCTTACGCCCTCTCCTCACTCTCCGCTGCTTTTGCAGGTGTGCTGGTTGCCCCCGTCACCTTAACAGGCGCAACAATGGGCGCGGTTTTGGGGCTAAAAGCTTTTGCAGTTGCCATCATCGGCGGGCTTTCAAGCGGTGTTGGTGTGGTCGTCGGCGGTTTGATTTTAGGCATCACCGAAACATTGACCGGCTATTATATTTCAACTGGCTATAAAGACGTGCCGGGCCTCGTGCTGCTCTTGCTCGTTCTCTCAATCAAGCCATCAGGTCTCTTTGGCAAAGCTGCCATTAAAAAGGTATAGCCATGAACAAAATCGCTTTGATGGGTGCTGGCGCGCTCCTGCTTTTGGTCTGCCCTTTTTTGATGACCAGTCCCTATTATTTGCATTTGATCGTCACCATCGCCATTTTCACAATCCTCCTGCTGGGTCTTGATATTGTGTTTGGTTATACGGGTGAGGTGTCAATCGGCCATGCCGCTTTGTTTGGCATTGGTGCTTATACGGCTGGCGTGCTCTACACCAAACTCGGCTGGGGTTTATGGGCTGCATTGCCCTTAGGCCCGATCATCGCGGGGCTCTTTGGTCTTGTGTTGGCATTGCCTGCATTGCGCGTCACCGGCCCTTATCTTGCCATGGTGACACTTGCCTTTGGCACGATTGTGCAAATTCTTATCAATGAAATGGGATTTTTGACCAATGGCGCTCTGGGCATTTCTATGTCCAAACCTCTGTTTATTGATCTGCGTGATTATGCAGATGCACTGCCATTTCTGCGGATGCCTCTGCCGCGCATGAAAGAGGTTGAGTTTTATTTTCTTGTTGTGATTGCGCTCATCATGACTGTGGTGGTGATCAATCGTTTGCTTGCCTCCCATATTGGGCGTGCATTTGAAGCCTTGCGCGATAGCCCCATTGCCTCTGATTGCATGGGCGTGAGTGTCTATCGCTATAAGGTCACAGCTTTTGTCGCCAGCGCTGTCTTTGCGGGTCTGGGCGGCGTATTATTTGCCTATTCAGAGCAATATATTGCGCCAAATAATTTTAGCTTTGATCTCTCAATCCAGTTTTTATTAGCGGTCGCATTAGGTGGGCGCAAATCACGCATGGGGCCTCTGATTGGTGGAGCGATTGTGGTGTATCTCCCCAATCTCTTATCCGACATTGATTTGTTTCGCACAGCAGCGGGCGGCATTGCGGCTGTCGCGCTTGCCTCAAGCCTTTGGGCCTATGCCAAGAACAATGAGAACCGCCAGCGCACATTAATGCCGCTGATTTTATGCGCGGGCTTTTTTGTCTTTTCCCTGTTCTTGCAAAAGATAACGGATTATCGCGCCACTATTTATGGCATGATGATTTTGTTTGTGGTCTATTATCTGCCCGATGGCATTATGGGCTTTGTACGTCAAATGCTCTTGCAATTACGCCCTGAATGGGTGCGCGGGGGCACACATATCGCAACCCGTAGCAATGAAGATAATTTCTGGAGCACAAACGCTGGTCACAAGGATGCATCAGGCACTGTGTTGAAGGTTGATCAAATCGTCATGCAATTTGGTGGCTTGCGCGCGCTTGATCGTGTCGATCTCGATATCAAAGCCCACAGTGTGCATGGGCTTATTGGCCCCAATGGCTCGGGCAAATCAACCATGATGAATTCATTGACTGGCATTTATGTGCCGACATCGGGTGCGGTGAGCTTTAATGGGGCGATGATACAAGGGCTTAAATCACCTGACATTGCCGCGCGCGGCATTGCTCGCACCTTCCAAAACGTACAATTATTTGGTGAATTATCGCTCATTGAAAATGTCTTAGTCGGCCTGCATCACAGCTATCGCGCAACGATTGTTGATGTGGCCTTACGCACAAAACGCGCTGTGGAGGATGAGGCAAAAGCACGTCAGAGAGCAATCAATATTTTGGCCTTTGTGGGACTTGAGCATCTCGCCAATGAGGAAGCGCGCAATTTGCCCTATGGCAAGCAACGCCTGCTTGAGATTGGTCGCGCCTTGGCTCTTGATCCAACCTTGCTCTTGCTTGATGAACCCGCTGCGGGCCTGACCGCGCCTGATATCAAAGATCTTGTGGCGATCATCCGCAAAATCCGCGATCAAGGCATTACTGTTATTCTGATTGAACATCACATGGATGTCGTCATGTCCTTATGCGACACTGTCAGCGTGCTTGATTTCGGCCAGAAGATTGCTGAAGGCAAGCCCGCCGACGTTCAAGCAAATCCCCGCGTTATCGAAGCCTATTTGGGCGGTGGCGCCCATCAAGCTGCCTGAGGATCCCATGCTCAATGTTGATCAACTCGTCGCCGGTTATGGCAAAGTGCAAGTGCTTGACCATATTTCCATGAATGTGCCAGAGGGCCAGCTTGTGACGCTGATCGGCTCGAATGGTGCGGGCAAAACCACAACTTTGCGTGCGCTCTCGGGCATGATTGCCTCGCAATCCGGCTCAATCACGCTTGATGGGCGCGCCATTACAAATTTGCCTGCGCATGAAATTACCCGCAGAGGCATGGCTCATTCACCCGAGGGGCGGCGTGTGTTTCCAACCTTGCCCGTGTCGGACAATCTCTTGCTCGGTGCCTATCCCCGCTTAACCGGTGCACGCCCCAAAGGTGATGTCGCTCAAGATCTTGATAAAATGTATGATCTCTTTCCGCGTTTACGTGAGCGGCGCGCGCAATTGGCAGGCACTTTATCGGGCGGCGAACAGCAAATGCTGGCTATGGCGCGCGCACTTATGTTGCGCCCAACTGTGCTCTTGCTTGATGAGCCATCTATGGGTCTGTCACCACGTCTTGTCGAAGAAGTGTTTGCAACCATAGCTCGCCTCAAACAAGAGAAAATCACGATGCTTTTGGTTGAGCAATTTGCGGCTGCAGCCCTGCAAGTGGCTGATTTTGGTTATGTGCTGGAAAATGGGCGTATTAGCGTTTCAGGTCCCGCTGAAAAATTACGCAATGATCCCGCAGTCAAAGCAGCCTATCTCGGTGCTGCGCATTAAGGCACAGCTCTCAAATGCCATAAAATAACCACTCAGCTTCATGCAAAGCATGAGAAGGCTTATCTATTATTATTCGTCATATCTTATATAAGCGCTAGGGCCGTCAGGTGTGCCCTCCAAGGCGCCATTGTCTAGCGCGGGCTGCCAGCAAATCACATCCTCAATTTTACGCGCGAGCTCAACATCCTTCATCGTTACCCCACCGGCATCATGGGTGTTGAGGCGCACTTCAACCGCTGCATAAGTGACGATCAATTCGGGGTGATGCCATGCCGCTTCTGCCATATGGCCGATGGTGCCCACCACCATCATCGTAGCCTTCCAATTATGTGTGCGGTAAAGACGCACCAAAGCGCCATCTTGAAATGACCAATGTGGTATATAATTTTCAATCTGCTCTATGATGGCATTTTGAGATAAAACAGATGCACTCATGTCATTCCCTCTGCGATGATTCCTAGATAATGGCAGACGACAAAAAGAAAAGGCCCCCGCAGGGGCCTTTTAAAGATAGATTTGTCTCAAACCATTATTTCTTGACGCCCGACGCATCAAATTGGCTGAGATAAGCGATGAGGTTATCAATGTCCTCATCCTTCGCAAGGCCGGCAAAAATCATCTTTGTACCGGGCACTTTGGCCTTTGGGTTTTTCAGATATTCTTTGAGGTTAGCGACATCCCAGACAATGCCAGATTCTTTATTTGCATCTGAGTAAGAATAATCAGCAACAGAGCCAGAATGGCGACCAACAATACCATTCAAGTTAGGGCCGACTGAGTTGCGTGCGCCTTCGCCGATCATGTGGCATGGACGGCATTTTGCAAAGACTTTTTCGCCAGCATCCGCATCTTGCGCGTAAGCTGCGCCTAATGAGGCGCAAGAGAATGCAATGGCTGCTGCCAAAATATGTGAAAACTTCATCATCATTTCCTTCCAAGGGGGTGAGCAGACACGTGTCGATCATCAGATGTAAGCATACACAGATCATTACGCGCTGAGCATCGGCGCGGATCATAAGAAGTCCAGCTACAAAAACAAGCCCATGGCAGGGCCAAAACTGGTGTAATTTCTATTGCCAAGTTCTCATGCTTGACGCGCCAAGGCGCAGCTTTATCATGGCCCCACTTGAACAGCCGCCCTTTGGGCGCCCTCCCCCTCATGGAGTTTGTGATTATGGACGTATTTCTCTGCGCGGGCGTGCGCACCCCCGTTGGTCGCTATGGCGGGGCTTTATCATCTGTAAGGCCTGATGATTTGCTGGCACTGACCATCAAAGAATTAATGGCCCGCGTACCTCAATTGCCTCCAAGCGCCATTGATGAAGTTTATGCTGGCTGCGCTAATCAGGCAGGCGAAGATAATCGCAATGTCGCGCGCATGGCCCTATTGCTTGCAGGCCTCCCAAAGGAAATCCCTGGCACGACACTCAACCGCTTATGCGGCTCGGGTCTTGATGCCATTGGCAGTGCGGCGCGTGCTATTCGCAGCGGCGAAATTGATATTGCGCTGGCAGGTGGTGTTGAATCCATGTCTCGTGCGCCTTTCGTTCTGCCCAAAGCGAGCGATGCCTTTACACGTCATGCTGAAATTCACGACACCACCATTGGCTGGCGTTTCATCAACCCTAAAATGAAAGAGCTTTATGGCGTTGATGCCATGGGTGAGACAGCTGAAAATGTTGCTGAGGATTATCACATTTCGCGCGAAGATCAGGATGCCTTTGCGGTGCGGAGTCAAAATCGCGCGGCGGCGGCTATCGCAAATGGGCGTTTAGCACGCGAGATCGTGGCCGTTGAACTCACGGACCGCAAAGGGAATGTCACACGCGTGGCTCAAGACGAACATCCACGCGCCACGTCAGTTGATAAACTCGCCACACTCAAACCTATTTTCCGCAAGGGCGGATCCGTAACAGCAGGCAATGCGTCAGGTGTGAATGATGGCGCAGCTATTGTGCTTATTGCCTCAAAAGCAGCGGTCGATAAATATAAACTCACCCCCTTGGCACGTATTCAAGGGCTCGCCACAGCCGGTTGCGCGCCGCGCATCATGGGCGTTGGGCCTGTGCCAGCCACACAAAAATTAATGGCGCGGTTAAATATGCGCATTGAAGATTTTGGTGTAATTGAGCTCAATGAAGCTTTTGCTGCACAGGCTTTAGCATGCCTGCGTCAATTAGGCGTGAGCGATGATGCCGAACATGTGAACCCCAATGGCGGCGCGATTGCCATCGGTCATCCCCTCGGCATGTCCGGCGCACGTCTGGCCCTGACGGCTGCTTTGGAGCTTGGTGATCGCAAAGCCAAATATGCGCTGGCAACAATGTGCATCGGTGTCGGGCAAGGCATTGCGCTTGGGCTTGAAGCTGTCTGACCTCTGGAGATACGCCGCATGAAAGCTGCCCTTATTCAAATGAATTCGATCAGCGATCGTGCGGCCAATCTGACGCGGGCTGAGAGTTTAATTGAAGCCGCTATCGCCAAAGATCACCCCGATTGGATTTGTCTGCCGGAGGTGTTTGATTTTATGGGTGGCACGCGTGAAGATAAATTTGCCGCTGCCGCCCCATTCCCAGATAGTCCAGCCTATCAGATGATGCGTGATCTCGCGCGCAAACATCATATATTCATTCATGCCGGCTCTATGTTGGAAAAGCGACCACATGAAGACCGCTTACGCAACACAAGCATTGCCTTTAATGCGCAGGGCGAAGAAGTTGCACGCTATAGCAAAATACATCTCTTTGACATTACCGCCCCCAATGGGCAGGCCTATCGTGAGAGCTCTACATTTGCCGCAGGGCATGATGTCGTCACTTATGATTGCGCGGGCCTCACCATTGGCTGTGCAATTTGTTATGATCTGCGCTTTCCCTCTCTTTTTCAGGCCTTGATGGATAAAGGCGCGCAGATGATTGCTTTGCCCGCCGCCTTTACCTTGCAAACCGGCAAGGATCATTGGCATGTGCTCTGTCGTGCACGCGCCATAGAGACAGAAACATTCTTTTGCGCAGCTGCTCAAACCGGCTCATTCCTGCACCAAGGTGAGGAGCGTCACACCTATGGTCATTCCCTGATTGTTGACCCCTGGGGCCGTGTTCTTGCCGATGGCGATATCGCAGAAGGCCATGTCTGCGCTGAGATTGACGTGGCTGAAGTCAAGCGCGTGCGCGCTATGATCCCTGTGGCGGCCCATAAAGTTGATCTTCGCTGACGAAAGCTTTATGTCTGCTCATCCTGTTTTCGACTAGCTTCACGACAAAAGGTGCTTGATGCGTCCATCCCAACGCGCTCCTCATGAATTACGCCCCGTCACTCTTGAACGCAATGTAGCGCGCTATGCGGAAGGCTCGTGCCTGATCAAATTCGGCAATACGCATGTTTTATGCACTGCCTCTCTCGAAGATAAACCACCCGCATGGTTGCGCGGACAAGGCAAGGGCTGGGTCACCGCAGAATATGCAATGCTGCCTCGCGCCACACATACGCGCACACGTCGCGAATCCACATCCGGCAAACCATCTGGACGTACACAAGAAATTCAGCGCCTCATTGGCCGCAGCCTTCGCAGCGTTGTTGATCTCACGGCTTTGGGTGAACGACAGATCACACTTGATTGTGATGTCCTGCAAGCCGATGGTGGCACACGCACCGCCTCCATCACTGGCGCATGGGTTGCGTTGCATGATTGCCTGACATGGATGCATGGTCGCTCCATGATTAAGGATATGCCTTTGCGCGATCATGTCGCGGCGATTTCATGCGGCATTATCAAGAACGAAGTTGTGCTTGATCTTGATTATGCGGAGGATTCCTCCGCTGAGACCGATGCCAATTTTGTGATGACCGGCAAAGGCGGGCTTGTTGAAGTGCAAGCCACTGCGGAGGGAGCTATTTTTGATGATGCGCAATTACAGCACATGCTACACTATGCGCGTGATGGCATTGCGCATTTGGTGAACTTGCAGAAAGACGCACTTAAATGAGCACAAAAGCGCGCCATCTCAGCGGTAAAATCGTCATTGCCACTCACAACAGCGGCAAATTGCGCGAGATGCGTGAATTGCTTGCTCCTTATGGCGTTGAAGCTGTCAGCGCAGGTGATTTGGGTTTGGATGAGCCGGAGGAAACAGGTTTAGATTTCATCTCTAATGCCCTTATTAAAGCGCGTGCCGCGGCGCAGGCAACGCAGCTTCCAGCTTTTGCAGATGATTCTGGCCTCTGCGCTGAAGGCCTTGATGGCGCACCCGGGATTTATTCAGCGCGGTGGGCTGGCCCATCAAAAGATTTTGATGCTGCTATGGCTTTGATCGAACAAAAATTAAACGAAAAAAATAGCCGTGATCGGCGCGCGTATTTCGTGTCAGCGCTGGCCTTGGTATGGCCTGATGGGCATGAGGAAACGTTTGAAGATCGCATTGACGGCACATTGATATGGCCCCCACGGGGTACAGCTGGTTTTGGTTATGATCCCATGTTCTTGCCTGAAGGGCATGAGCGCACCTTTGGTGAAATGAGCGCTGACGAAAAACACGGCCTGCCAAAAGATGGCTCACGCGCCCTCTCCCATCGCGCTCGTGCTTTTCAAGCACTCGCCCGCGCATGTCTAAAAAAGTGACCTATCAAGCGCAGAGGTGACCTTGGCTGGCAATCATGGCATAAGATGATTCATGAGCATTTCATCTTCTCACCATGACGCTGGTTTTGGCATTTATGTGCATTGGCCATTTTGCCTGTCCAAATGCCCTTATTGTGATTTTAATAGCCATGTGCGCCACAAGCCTATTGATGAAGAACGCTATATTGCCGCATTCATCATGGAATTGCGCCATAGAGCGGCTCTGTCTAAGGGGCGCACTGTTAATTCTATTTTCTTCGGCGGGGGCACACCTTCCCTTATGAAAGCCTCAACAGTTGAGGCTATTCTCAATGCCATTGCCGCCAATTGGCGTGTTGACCCGCGTGCTGAAATCACGCTTGAGGCCAACCCCACATCCGTTGAAGCCGAGAGATTTAAGGGCTATCGCTCCGCAGGGGTTAATCGTGTCTCCTTGGGTGTTCAGGCACTTGGTGATGCAGACCTCAAAGCCCTCGGGCGTTTGCATACAGTTGATGAAGCTATGGCAGCGGTTGATATTGCCACTCGCCTGTTTGAGCGCACATCATTTGATCTTATTTATGCACGCCCTCAGCAAACCATCGCTCAATGGCAAGCCGAATTGCGCACTGCTTTGGCACGCGGCCCAAGCCATTTATCTCTTTATCAACTCACAATTGAGCCCGATACTATTTTCCAAAAACTCTATGATGCCGGTCGAATTACAATTCCAGATCCTGATCTTGCGCGCGGCCTGTGGGATGCAACGCAAGAGATTATGGAGCACGCGGGCCTGCCTGCTTATGAAATTTCAAATCATGCACGGCCCGGCTATGAAAGCCGTCATAATCTCATCTATTGGCGCTATGGTGATTATGCCGGTGTTGGCCCTGGCGCGCATGGACGTATGCGCACAGCAAAGGGCTGTATTGCCCAATCGACCGAAAAACATCCTGAAATGTGGCTCACTGTGGTTGAAACAGATGGGCATGGCTTAATTGAAGAGCAATTTTTATCACCGAGTGAACAGGGTGATGAGTTTTTACTCATGGGGTTACGCCTGAAAGAAGGCATTGATCCCGCACGCTATCAAAGCATTACAGGACGCCCACTTGATCCCGAGCGTATTGGTGATCTCATCACACATGAGATGATAGAATGGACCCCAACAGGTCGCCTGCGTGTAACACAAGACGGCTTTCCCGTACTTGACTCAGTTGTCGCGGATCTCGCAGCCTAAAACTAAGTGCCGTGATCAAATTGCAGGGGCGCTGGATCAATCGGCGTTGCCACACCATTATTGATTGTGAAGACAGCAAGCCCGCGTTCATTTTGCCCATCAGCCCGAAAGCGGAAAAGGCCATCAAGACCATTAAAGCCGGCACTTTGAGTTAAATTATCGGCACTGAAGGGTGTTTGCGGATAAGCACGCACTAAGGCGCTCGCTAAGGTAACGGCATCATAAGCTAGTGCTGCAATGCGCAGGGGTTCAGAGCCATAACGTGCACGATAGCGGCTCGAAAATTCAGCAAAACTGGAATTGGCGGGGGCGGCAAACCAAGCATTTTGCATGGCGGGAATAGAGATCACACGCGGGTCGTTCCACAGACCTGTTCCCAGAATCTGAACATTTTTAAAATTGATCGCATTTAAGCCAAGCGCATGTGCAATAGGGGGCATGAGATCGGCTTGTTCAGGTATGAACAATGCATCCATTTGTCCGGCCACTTGTGCCATATGGACGAGGGCTTGAGGTGCTTTACCCGCGCTATAATGCTCGAGCATGGGCACGCGGATACCAAGTTTTGCTGCGCGTGATTGAAACTCGGCCTCCGCCACGCGTCCATAATCCGTATCGGGAATAAGGGCGCCGATAGATTTTTTACCGCGCGCGACCGCATAGTCGAGAATGCGATCAACATAAGACTCAGCCAAATAAGATAATAAATACACGCCCGCACTGGCTGTATTGGTATCGGTTGAAAACCCAATCACGGGAATTGATTTGGCTTTTGCCACGCGCCCGACTTCACGCACATTCGCGCCATAGAGCGGACCTAAAATTAATTGGTCATTTTCATTCACTGCTTCAACAGCTGCCGTATGTGCGCCATCAAAAGTGGAATGATCATCTTTCACATTGATCTGCACGACATTGCCTGCCTCAACTGCCGCCATATCCGCTGCAAAACGCAGGGACTGGCCTATGGCGCTGGGCATGTCCTTATTACTGAGAGGCAAAATAAGCGCGATTGGAACAGGGCCCGTTGAGGGCGGGCGGGCTGGTGTTGCCAGATCAGAGCTTTGCACAGGCGCTGGCGCAGCATTGCTCCATTGGCTTGCGCTTTTTTGATCACTCAAATTAATTGAGCAGGCAGATAATGTCAGAAGTGACAGGCCTAAGGCCAATTGATGGCTTAAACGCACTTTTAAGTCACCCCTCGCATCTCTGCCCATAGCTCGCCCCATAAGCTCAATCAATAGCTTCACAATAATACCAGCCCAATATCTTCTTTTGCGTTAACTCTGTCTTATGACCTCAAACTAAGGCGCAGCTGAGGCAAAATAGCGGCATAAACCTGCCCCAAACAGGCCAAGACAAAGGCTGCGCAGTCATGGTGATGTCATGATATAAAGACAGAAATTCGCTTGCGAGAATCAAAATACTGTTCTATAAAAAGAACATAATTTCTATAGAAAGAACGATTTGTGACTAAATCAGCCAAAAGCGATTTGCTGTCTCGCACACCCCCGCTGGAGGTGGGGAGTGCATATACAGCCTTTGGCTTGCGCGCGGAGGCCGAGCCTATTCGTGCGGGGCTGCATGTTGTGGCAACGCCCATCGGCAATCTGCGCGATATTTCCTTCCGCGCTCTCGCTACTTTGGCTGCCGCTGATGTGATTTTGGCTGAGGATACGCGCGTCACAAAAACGCTTCTTGCCCATTACGGCATCTCAACCCCGCTTATGGCCTATCACGAACATAATGCGGCGGTGGTGCGCCCGCATGTCCTTGCCCGCCTTCAGGCGGGTGCGGCTTTGGCCCTCGTCTCAGATGCCGGCACTCCCCTCGTCTCTGATCCCGGTTTTAAACTTGTGTCTGATGCAGCAGCAGCTGGGATTGAAATTATTTCAGTACCCGGCCCATCAGCGGTTCTCGCGGCTCTTGTTGTGGCAGGCCTGCCCACGGATCGGTTCTTTTTTGAAGGATTTTTGCCATCAAAAGCGCAAGCGCGCCGTCAACGCATCCATGATCTCGCCTCCATCCCTGGCACGCTAGTTTTTTTTGAATCCCCGCGGCGTGTGGCTGAAGTCTTGACTGATTTGGCAGAGGTTTTGGGCAATCGCCCTGCTGCTTTGGCCCGCGAGCTGACAAAACATTATGAAACAGTGCGGCGTGGTGCCTTGCCTGATCTAGCGGCTGAATTAGCAAAAGAAGAGCCACCCAAAGGTGAAATCGTGCTGCTTGTGGGCCCACCAAGCGATGACGAAAGCGCGCTCAGCGCTGATGATCTTGATCAGCGACTTGATGAGGCTTTACTCACGCATTCGGTCAAAGATGCCGCCACTATTGTTGCCGCCCACACCGGCCATAATCGTCGCCTTGTCTATGCGCGCGCCATCGAGCGCGCCGCGGCCAAAGCCAACTCCAATGAGCCCTAAAAGGGAGACTGGGTCCCCTCAGCGGTTGCGGGCAGTTGCTTTTGGGCTGATTGCCGAACGGCTCGCTGTTTTAAGTCTGATTCTGAGGGGATATCGGCTCATCGGGCGCAATTATGTCGCCGCAGGAGGCGAAATTGACATTATTGCCAGCCGCGGCAAGACAATCTGCTTCATTGAGGTGAAGGCGCGCGCGCGTTTGGACGCGGCCCGCACCGCCATCACCTCCACGAAGCAAAAACGCCTCAAACGTGCCATTGCACATTGGCAAGCCCATCATCTGAGCCATCATGACTATGATTTGCGGGCGGATGCGATTTATATTGCACCATGGCGCTGGCCCGTGCATGACCAGAATGTGTTTGATCTGAATTTCTGATCTTGAGCTTTAGGCCAGCTCAGCCCACATTGGGCTTAGTCATGCGTTGAGCAAATAAAGGATGTGGTGATGAGCCTGACAATTGCTGTCCAGATGGACCCGATTGAAACAATCAATATTGCGGGCGATTCAACCTTTGCCCTGATGTTAGAGGCGCAAGCGCGCGGCCACACTCTCTATGTCTATACACCGCCCACTCTCTCCATGCAGTCAGGCCAACTGACCGCGCGCGCAAGCCGCATCACAGTGCGCGATCAGATAGGAGATCATTACACCGCGCATGAAATGATTGATTTGAATTTGCGCGATGTGGATGTGGTGTTGCTGCGCCAAGATCCACCTTTTGATATGGCCTATATCAGCTCTACTTTTATGCTTGAAACAATTATGGATCGCACACTCGTGGTGAATAATCCCGTCAGTGTTCGCAATGCGCCTGAAAAACTATTTGTGATGGAATTTCCTCAGCTCATGCCCCCCACACTCATCAGCCGCGATAAAAATGCCATTGAGGCTTTTCGGCGTGAGCATAAAGATGTCGTTATGAAACCGCTTTATGGTAATGGCGGGGCTGCGGTTTTTAAAATTGCTGAAGAAGACCCAAATTTTGGCTCGCTGTTTGATTTATTCAGCGCCACATTTCGTGAACCATGGGTGACCCAACGCTTTCTACCCCGCGTCAGCGAGGGTGATAAACGTATTATTTTGGTGGATGGAGAAGCAATGGGCGCGGTGAATCGCGTGCCCGCACCAAATGATATCAGATCAAATATGGTACGCGGAGGGGCTGCGCGCCCAACCGATTTAACAGCGCGCGAACAAGAGATTTGCGCGACATTGGGACCGGCTTTACGCGAAAAAGGGCTGCTCTTTGTTGGCATTGATGTGATTGATGGCAATCTCACGGAAATCAATGTCACCTCGCCCACGGGTGTGCGCGCAATTAAACGTCTGGGTGGACCTGATTTAGCTGTCGCTATCTGGGATGCCATTGAGCGCAAACTCTAATTAAGCGCCCATGGCTATTCGACGCTGCACATAAGAGGATATGAGATGACATCGCCTTCCCTTGCACGCCGCTCTCGCTTTCGTCGCAGCGACCCCGTCTCTCCGCTTGATCGCGATCAGCTCAACCGCGACATCGCTCTTTTAAGCGAACAGCATAAAGACAAGCCTGATGGATTTCGTGCTGCTGTTGTTGAGCGTTTTCGTCAAGCACTTGAGGAGGGACGCGCCCAAGCGCGGGCACGTCTTGAACATGTAGGAGGCGGTCTTGATTGCGCTCAATTTTTATCACGCCTCGAAGATGATTTAATCAATGGCATTTATGATTATGTCACGACATATGTCTATCCCACCAATCGTTCGACCGCCGAACGGCTCGCCATTATTGCTGTTGGTGGCTATGGACGGGGCACATTAGCACCGGGCTCAGATATCGATTTATTATTTTTATTGCCCTATAAACAAACGCCATGGGGCGAGAGTGTTGTTGAGGCAATTCTTTATGTGTTGTGGGATTTGCGCCAAAAGGTGGGCCATTCCACGCGCTCTGTGGACGAATGTTTGCGTCAATCACGCGATGATATGACCATTCGGACCGCTGTGCTCGAAAGTCGCTTTATTTTGGGCGACGAAGATCTCTTTATCGAAATGCGCACACGCTTTAATTATGACATTGTGCGCAATAGCGCGGCTGAATTTGCTGCCGCTAAACTTGCTGAGCGTGACGCGCGCGTCACACGCGCAGGCAATTCGCGTTATCTCGTTGAGCCCAATATTAAGGAAAGCAAAGGCGGCTTGCGCGATCTCAACACTTTGTTTTGGATTTCCAAATATGTCTATCGCGTAAGTGAAGTGGATGAGCTTGTTGATGCAGGTCTGTTCACACGCCGAGAGCTTGATCTTTTTCTACGCTGTGAAGAATTTTTATGGCGCGTGCGGTGTCATTTGCATTTTATCACTGGACGGGCGGAAGAGCGACTGAGCTTTGACCAGCAACGCACTATAGCAGAACGACTGGGCTATGTGCCTCATGCGGGCCTCTCGGCGGTTGAGCGGTTTATGAAGCATTATTTTCTTATCGCCAAAGAAGTCGGCGATTTGACCGCAATTGTCTGCGCGGCACTTGAAGAGCGTCAAGCCAAACCTCGGGCCATGCTTGATCGCTTCATGGGCCGTTTGAGTAAAAAGACACGCAAATTACCAGGGGGTGATTTTGCAGTTGAAATTGATCGCATTACCGTTGCAAGCCCTGATGTGTTTGAGCGCAATCCCGTCAATCTCATTCGTCTTTATTGGATGGCAGATCAACATCGCCTTGCCATTCACCCCGATGCGACGCGCCTTGTCACGCAATCGCTCAAACGTATTGATAAAAATCTGCGCTCTTCTGCTGAAGCCAATCGTTTGTTCCTTGATATTCTCACATCTCAACATGGCTCAGAGACTGTCTTGCGGCAAATGAATGAAGCGGGCGTTTTAGGGCGCTTCTTACCGGACTTTGGGCGCATTGTCGCAATGATGCAATTTAATATGTATCATCATTACACAGTCGATGAACATTTGCTGCGCACTGTTGGCGTGCTCAATCATATCGAAAACGGGCAATTGAAAGAAGAGCATCCCTTATGTGCGGAAATTCTGCCCTCCATATCTAATCGCACTGCACTTTATGTTGCCCTCCTGCTGCATGATGTCGCCAAAGGACGCGAAGAAGATCATTCAATCGCTGGTGCGCGCGTTGCGCGCGAACTCTGCCCACGTCTGGGGTTATCGGATGCGGAAACGGAGACAGTTGCATGGTTGATTGAGCAACATTTGATTATGTCCACCATTGCACAAAGTCGCGATTTGTCTGACCAAAAGACCATCCGTACATTTGCAGACACTGTGCAAACGCTGGAGCGTTTACGTATGCTGTTAATTTTAACAGTGTGCGATATTCGCGCGGTTGGTCCGGGTGTATGGAACGGCTGGAAAGGTCAATTATTACGCACACTCTATTGGGAAACCGAAGTTCTGCTCACAGGTGGCCATTCGGCCATTGATCGCAAACAACGCGTCATGGGCGCACAAGATGAATTACGCAAAGCATTGGCGGGATGGTCTGATGACGATTTTGCAACCTATGCTGCGCGTCACTATCCCGCTTATTGGCTCAAAGTGGATGTCGCTCATAAAATGCGCCATGCCGCCTTGCTTAAAAGTGTGCACGACAGCGACTATCCGCTCGCCACTGAAGTTGCCACCGATGCCTTTCGTGGCGTGACGGAGTTAACAGTCGTAGCGCCTGACCATCCACGCTTGCTCTCAATTATTGCAGGTGCCTGCGCTGCTGCGGGGGCCAATATCGTTGACGCACAAATTTTTACGACCACAGATGGACTAGCCGTTGATACAATCGCTATCAGCCGCGCATTTGATCGGGATGAAGATGAATTGCGAAGGGCTGCCCGCGTTGCTGATGGCATTGAGAAAGCACTGCGCGGACAGATCAGACTTGGTGAAGCGATAGCGGCACGCATGAGCAGTACGCATGATGCTCATGCCAAAACCTTCCCTCTCGCCCCTGATGTGACCATTGATAATAATCTCTCACATCGCTTTACTGTGCTGGAAGTCTCTGGACTGGATCGGCCTGGCCTGCTCTATCATCTGACCGCCGCGCTCTCGCGCCTTAACCTCAACATCGGCTCAGCCCATGTCGTAACCTTCGGTGAAAAGGCCGTTGACGTATTTTATGTCACTGATCTCACAGGGGCAAAAATCGTCAATCCGAGCCGCCAGAGCACAATCCGGCAGGCCTTATTGGATATTTTTGCCCCACCTGAGGTCGAAAATGCCAAAAATGCCGGCTCTAAAACTGGCGCTTCACGAAAAGCCTGATATTCCCTTCTCGTGACGCTTGATTTTTAGCCGTAAAGACCAAATATCCGCAGCTGAGGCTTTTGTTTTTTGAAGAGATGATCCCATTATGTCTGATGTGAACCACGATCCCGATTATGCCGCCCCCCATGAAGGCAGCCCACAGGGCCATTCGAATATCTATGATCTCAACACCGGACCTCAAGAGGGTGCGCAGGCAAGCGGTGAGCCCGACCCTTTTGCTGTTCTCGAAAAATTGCAAAACGAAAATGCAGACCTCAAAGATAAAATTCTGCGCACTTTAGCCGAGATGGAAAATCTACGCCGTCGCACAGAACGAGAAGTGGCAGATGCAAAAGCTTATGGGATTACCAGCTTTGCTCGCGATATGATCGTCTTCGCTGATAATCTTCGCCGCGCCATTGAAAGCATTCCCGCAGAGGCTGCCGCACAAGATGGTGTGGTAAAAACCATATTAGAAGGCATTGAGGTCACTGAGCGCGATTATCTCTCGCGCCTCACACGCCATGGCATACGTAAAATTGAACCTATGGGGCAAAAATTTGACCCTAATTTACATGAAGCCATGTTTGAAATACCTGATCCCTCCGTTACTAATGGAACTGTGGTGCAAGTGGTGGAAGATGGCTATGCCATTGGCGAGCGGTGCTTGCGCCCCGCTAAAGTTGGCGTTGCACGCGGCGGCCCTAAAGCAGAGGCTCCCCCACAGACCTAAGGAACGATCCACGCATCAGCATCACGGCATTGATGAGAATGCGGCTTGTGTGCGGGCAAGGCTATGTTTGCCCTGCCCATCATTGGCAGCGTTCTCATCTGCCTTTCGACAGATATGCGTGAAAGAATAGAGAAGCGCGGGGTCATCAGAGAGAGATAGACTCAAACTTCATCACATCTACATATCTGATCTAGCAGCTCAGCAATAAGCGCATCTTTAAGAGCCGCCTCCTTCACCCTCATAAACTATTCCCCTTTAAGAGCTCTTGCCGTGACAATGAGTTAGAATATTATAATATAATGAACATGTGGCATTGCTGAAGGATATGATGCAGAACTCACCATCATCAATTATTGCCACCTATGATCTGACAAAATGTTTTGGTCATCATCTGGCAGTTGATCACGTCAATCTCAATATTCATAAAGGTGAGATTTTTGGACTCATTGGTCCAAATGGGTCAGGTAAATCAACTCTTATTAAAATGCTGACCACACTTTTACCGATCAGTGAGGGGCACGCCGTCATCGCTGGATATAATGTCAAAGCAGAGCCAAACAAAGTACGCGAGCATATTGGCTATGTTCCTCAACTACTCTCCTCAGATGGATCTCTGACAGGCAGAGAAAACTTACGCTTGTCAGCGCGTCTTTACCTCATTTCTGCTGCTGAACAGAATATGCGCATTGATCAAGCGCTAGATATGATGGGCCTTACAGATCATGCTGATGAATTGGTGCAGCATTATTCAGGCGGCATGATTAGACGCCTTGAACTTGGACAGGGCATGATTCACAGGCCCGATGTGATATTTATGGATGAGCCGAGCGTAGGCCTTGATCCGATTGCGCGCCATGCTGTGTGGGACTATATTAAGCGTCTGCGGGATGAGATGAACTCAACGATATTAATAACAACCCATTTTATGGATGAAGCTGAGACCTTATGTGACCGCATTGGAATCTTAAACAAAGGTCGTCTCGAGAGCATCGGCACACCACAAGAGCTGAAACAACAACTTGGTAAAAACGCAACAATGGATGATGTTTTCATTCATATAAATAATGCCGAGGCCTCTCAACCCGCTGATTACAGCGATATCTCAAGGGAGCGACGACATTTTAATGCGCATTCATGATATTATAAAAAAAGCTCACAATTTTTTTTCGCAGTCATGGGCTATAACCGCTGCTGAGTTATGGAAACTCAGACACGACCCAACAGAATTGATGACGCGTGCCATTCAACCCTTATTATGGTTATTATTATTTGGTCAGGTCATGGCCCGTGTCAGAGGCATGACACCAGGCAATGAAAAATATCTTGATTTCTTGGCCCCAGGCATATTGGCGCAGAGTGTTCTATTTGCCGCAATTTTTTACGGAATCGGCGCTATTTGGGAACGAGATTTAGGTATTTTAAATCGTTACCTCGTCAGCCCCGCCCCGCGGACTGCCCTTGTTTTGGGAAAGGCTTATGCAGCGGCTATTCGCGGTCTTGTGCAAGCGGTTATTGTTTATATCGCGGCATTCTTAATGGGCGTCGATCTCAATCTTAATGTGCTCAACATAGCTGGCGTTGCCGTGCTCATTGGTATTGGATCAGCATTATTCTCAATGTTTTCATTAATTATTGCATGCATTGTGCGCACACGAGAACGCTTTATGGGGATAGGGCAAGTCCTGACCATGCCGATATTTTTTGCGAGCAATGCCATTTATCCCATTTCATTAATGCCGCAATGGTTGAAGATTGTTTCTCTTGGCAATCCCCTTACTTATGAGGTCGATGCATTAAGAACATTAATGCTCACAGGCATGATCGATCATATGAATCTGTCCTATGATTTTATGATCCTCACGGGCATGACATTCATAATGATCTTTATAGCCGCATATTTATATCCTCGCATGGCTTATTAGCCCTGAGACATTGTATATCTTCATGAGGACATGACATGAATTTTGGAATTAATAGAATAAGATCAACCATCACTGTCATGTGGACGTTTCGATGGTTTGTTTTATGTTCAAGCGCCCTATTGGCGAGCGCTCTGTTTTTTCTAATTTATTTTATGATTGGCCCCTCTGTTGTTGTTCATAAAATTGCTAAGGGTCATCTAATCAAATCGATTGTGGCCAGTGGTCATTTTGAAACACCTTACCGCGTTGAAATTGGCAGCCAAATGACAGGGGTTGTTGAGCAAGTTCTTGTTGAAGAAGGCCAGCGTGTTCGCGCTGGAGAGGAGCTTATCCATTTAGGCGATCAAGAAGCACGCGCCAGTGTGATACAGGCGCAGGGGGTTCTTGCCCAAGCGCAAGCGCGCATGAAGCAATTAAAAGAATTGACACTTCCAGCCGCGCAAGAAGCATTATCGCAAGCTCAGGCAACACTGATTGATGCGCAAAATACATTTAATAGAGTTGAAACACTTTTTAAAAATGGATCAAGCACAAGAGCAGCCCTTGATGATGCTCAAAAAAATCTTGATATTGCCCAAGCCCAATTGCGCAATGCACAGTTACAAGTCTTCACGTCCAGCCCTGAAGGCAGTGATTATATTATGGCCCAAACTCAGGTTAATCAGGCGCTTGCAAATGTTCATGCAGCTGAGTCACGATTATCATATACTGTCATTTCCGCACCACGTGATGGCGTGCTCATTAGCCGCAATGTTGAAAAAGGAACAATTGCTCAACCAGGGAGAGCTTTGTTGATTTTAGCCCCTGATGGCGTAAATCAACTAGTCATCGATGTGGATGAAAAGAATTTGAGTTTTATTCAACTCGGTCAAAAGGCCCGCGCATCAGCCGATGCATTCCCAAATGATATGTTTGATGCAACAGTCAGCTATATCAATCCTTCAGTTAATATTTCACGTGCATCCATTGAAGTTAAGTTGAATATCGACACGCCACCATCTTTTCTGCGTCAAGATATGACTGTATCAGTTGATATCACGGCGGAAGAAAAAGATAATATACTTATTATCCCCCTCAATTGCTTATATGATAGCGACACAAATCAGCCCTGGGTGCTTTTATTAAACAATAATCGCATTGAAAAAAGAAATATTGAACTTGGGATGAAAGGTGCAAGTTTTGCTGAGGTGACAGCAGGCCTTGTTGAAGGAGACCTCATTATTCCCGTTAGTGCGGGCGTTCGCACAGGTCAACATATAAGGCCTATTGTCCAATGAAACGATGGATTCCCTTTGAAGCTATAGCGGCCATACGCTTTCTCTGGGAAGGGCAGATGCAAACCCTTTTCATTGCTCTCGGCATTTCAATTGGTGTGAGCGTTATTGTCTTTATGTCCGCTATGTTGGCAGGTTTACAAACAAATTTTTTAAAACGAGTTTTAACCTCGACCGCGCATATTCAAATTTTACCGCCAGATCAAATTGCACGCTCCCTGCACCATGAACCCTATATTTTTGAAGATGCCCTCATTCAAAGGCCGAGCCAAAGAATTATATCAATTGATCAATGGCAGGCCTTAAAAGCGACATTACAAGTCATGCCGAATATATCTGTGGTGGCACCTACAGTCACGGGATCGGCATTGGCGACGCGAGGCGATGCCAGTCGCTCCATTAACATTAATGGCATTGAACCCGAAAATTATTTTGGTGTGATTCATGTGCCCGATTATATCGTTCAGGGGCAAGCGCGTTTGTTAAGCCAAGATATTATTATTGGCATTGAACTTGCCCATGATTTGGGTGCTAATATTGGCGACCGCTTGAATGTTACGACCTCCACTGGTCAAACCATGCTGCTCACCATCACTGGTCTTGTTGATTTTGGCAATAAAGGCGCAAATCAACGCACGGCTTATGTTTCATTGCGAACAGGGCAATCCTTATTTGGCATGATTGGCGGCGTCAGCACACTCGATATTAATATTAAAAATATTTATGATGCCGAAAATTTGGCGCAGTTTATACAGCATAATTACAATGTCATTGCAGACAGTTGGATTAAAACAAACGCACAATTTTTTACAGCCGTACAAGCGCAAGAATGGACCAATGCGCTCATCCGCCTTTTTGTTGCTCTTTCCGTTGCTTTTGGCATTGCAGCTGTTCTGGTTGTATCGGTTGTTCAACGCGCACGAGATATTGGTATCTTACGGGCTATGGGAACATCACGAGGTCAAATTTTAAGGATCTTTTTAATTCAAGGGGGCATACTTGGTTTTATTGGATCTTTGATTGGGAGTGCTTTGGGCGCGGCCGCTTTGGTCTATTGGCATCATATTGCCCGTCAAGCCGATGGAACTGAATTATTTCCTCTCATTCTTGATGTGTCGCTATTTATTTCATCGACAATTTTAGCAACACTTACAGGCTTGCTTGCGGCAACAGCGCCCGCAATACGAGCAGCTCAACTTGATCCTGTGGTAGCCATCCGTGACTGATATCGTCTTACAACTCCACAACATAAATAAAATATATAATGAGGGCCTGCCGTCGCAGGCAAATGTGCTGCACAACATTAGTCTTGACATTACACGCGGTGAAATGGTGGCAATCATTGGCCCATCGGGATCAGGCAAAAGCACACTTCTCAATATCATTGGCCTGCTTGATCGACCCTCATCAGGTGACTTATTTATTAACAATCAAAAAACTGCTGCGCTCAATGATAAGGATCTGACGCATTTGCGTGGCCATAGTATTGGTTTTGTATTTCAATATCACTATCTCATATCTGCATTTACAGCTGCTGAAAATATTATGATCCCCCTATGGGCAGATGTTGGGTTTGAGAGTGATCACGCGAAAAAGAGAGCAGCGGAGCTTTTGGAACGCGTTGGATTGACATTATTTGCAGATAAAAAAGCTAATCATTTATCAGGCGGTCAACAACAGAGGGTGGCGATTGCACGAGCCTTAGCCATGAATCCCGATATTCTTCTTGCCGATGAACCAACCGGCAATTTAGATAGTGAAAATGCCGAAAGTATTTTTGAACTCTTACGCGATCTCAACCGCAAAAACAAAATGACAATACTTCTTGTCACACATAATCTTGGGCTTGCAAATAAATGTGATCGCATCATCAGGGTCATTGACGGAACAATTCAATCCTCATGAGGGCCAAAAGCCCAAACTTAAACTAAAAGATGGCTAGACAAGCTGGTTTGCAGGTTAAATTATAGATCAACGATCTGTATAGGGAGTATAGTCATGCTTGAACATAATGTTTATATTATTGTCGCAGATGGTCAACGCGCCCATATTTACAGAAACTCAGGCAGTGTTCAAACGCCTCACCTTGAAACTCTGACACATTTTGAGCACAAAAATCCTCTGACTCATGAACAAGGCACCGATAAGCCTGGCACTGTTTTCTCAGGTCCTGGGGGAACACGAAGCCATGTCGAAGGCAGTGATTATCATGAGCAGCAAGAGCACGCATTTGCCAGAGATATCATACATACAGTCACAACATTGGTGCTCGATCATAAGATAGAAAAATTGATATGGGTACTACCGCCTCGCATGTTAGCTGAAATAAGACATCACATGCCCCATCAATTAAAGGAAATAACAATTAAAGAAATCAATAAGGATTTAACCAAGCATTCGCCTCAAGACATCATGAACATTATATTATCATAAAATATGATCTCAGTATAATTTCAACATAGCGATAGTCATCAACACTTCTAATAAGGAGGCTTTTAAAGCCTCCTTATTACACATCAACTACCAATAACGCAGGCGCGAGGGCTAAGCGTATTAGCGGTTCCCATCCTTGATGAAGATGGACATCCCATTGCGGCCCTCAGTGTTGCAGCACCACTCGTGCGTATGTCATTGGATGAACTCAAAGAGCAGGCGCTCACTGCCGTTCAAAAAGTCGCTCATGATATCGCGCGCTGCTTGGAGGCAAGCGGCGGAACATTGGCTGTTTGATGTTTGAAAGAATGGCGCGCTCAAGGGGAATTGGATGATAATATATATCTTATTGAAATTATAATGTCATTAGCATGAAAAAAAATTGAGTTTACCTATTCAAGATCCCAAACATTAACTTGCCATGCATGCGGAGGCTGTGGTGGTAAACATTGCTGTAATGGTCTTAGTTGGGATCGACTTATAGAGTTTAGCGTACTGCAAGCTTTCAACTTAGTAAAAATTATAATGGATTTGTATCTAAGTAATATCAGTATAACAGGAAGATATTCCAAAAAATTGATATATCTGTATTTCCCTATCAATAACTTAACTATGTGAAATAAAATCATATTTTATTAATAATAGTGATTTGCCAAGAGCCATCTGTAAATCATCCAACTAACCAAACAACAAACATTAGGTTTATTTGAATAACAAATGATAAGTATCTTCATCAATAGATTGATCAAAAATTGCGAAATTCAATATCATCCATTAAATCGAGAATAACAAATAATAGATCTGACAACTTATTAACAACAATTTGGCATGCCCCCTGAAAAGTGTCCCTCCCTGATTTATGGCTTTTGAGCCGATGGAGAATGTAAGAACCAGCAAGTAGAGATATAGGCTGGAAAAAATTGTTGCTAAACTTCTGCACATTTTGTTAAGCTTTAACAGCACAGGGTCGGACTATTGCAGAAGCAATCCACTCGATAGGCGTGACTAAAGTTACATATTACCTGTGGCGGCCCGAGTATCGCGGGCTGAAGGGCGAGCAGGTGAAGCGCCTGGAAGAGCTTGAGGCGGAAAATAATCGGTTACGCCGAGTGGCATCAGATCTCACTATTGAAAAACTCATTTTTAAGGAAGCTGCGTAGCGAAACTTCTAAGCCCCGCGCGTCGCGGGCACGTGTGAAACTTGTGGTTGCCAAGCACGGCGTCTCTGAACGGATTACATGCCGTGTTCTATGGCAGTATCAATTGACACAGCGCAAGAAACTGACAAGACCCGTTGATGAGGGGGCGCGGATCTGACGACGGGTCCCGTATCCGATTGCGGCCTGAATAACCAAGCCATATCTGGTCTTACGACTTCTTTGAAGAACGGACACATGAGGGGAGAAAATACCGCATGCTGAACGTCATTGATGAGTTCACACGAGAATGCTTGGCGATCAGAATCAACCGGAAGCTGAAATCAACCGAAGTAATCGACATTCTCTCCAATCTCTTCATCCTATGGGGCATTCCAACGCATGTTCGGTCAGATAATGGACCCGAGCTTATCGCAAAAGCTTTGCGCGATTGGCTTACAGCTGCCGGATAGAAGACTCCTTACATCACGCCTCGGAGCCCTTGGTAAAATGGATACTGCGAGAGATTCAACTCAAAGTGACGAGATGAACTTCTAAATGGATAGATCTTCCTCACGCTCAAGGAGGCCAAGTTCATGATTGAAACATGGAGTAAACATTACAATACAGTCAGGCCATAAGCGCTAGCATCAAACCAAATTGCCAACTAACAAAACGACCGGAACACCTCATGGGGTCTGGCCGAAATGACATCTATTCAATATGCGCATTATCTAAACTTTTTTTATAGTCATCGACATCACCATAATCTGAAAAATCTTTATAGCGCGCATGTGTCTTTTGCATGCGTCGCGCATGTTTAATCGGGCACCATCGTGCTTCCGTTAAAGAGCCAACCTCCATTGCATAGGCAATCACACCATTTGCATATGAGCAATATGCGCAATTAACTTTTTCAATTAAGTTTAAATATGCGAGATGATGACGATCAAAAGCGAAAAAGTCACCTCGCTTCACTCGC